>ENA-UOJJ01000021-UOJJ01000021.1-human-gut-metagenome-genome-assembly--contig:-CS66-NODE-21-length-271847-cov-21.912613_pt1 | contig 271847 bp, 247 predicted proteins | sample MGYA00242343_ERZ723890 | MGnify/ENA metagenome assembly ERZ723890
AATCGAGCCTTTTTGTTTTGGCTCATTTTTTCATAGATCACTTGACACTACCCCTGATCAGATATCAGGCTGCCTGCTTCTGAACAGTTACCTGAATATTATAGTTACCAAACAGAGCTCACACAGTTATGCAGCAGCATCGCAATTGTCATCGGTCCTACTCCACCCGGTACCGGTGTAATGGCTTCACAGACGGGAAATACGGAATCATAATCTACATCCCCGCAAAGTTTGTTGTTCTCATCCCGGTTAATACCAACGTCAATGACAACCGCCCCCTCTTTTACATAATCTGCATTTACCATCTTCGGCTTACCGATGGCAACAATCAGAATATCGGCCCGTTTGCAGATCTCCTTCAGATTCTTTGTTCTCGAATGTGCAATCGTAACGGTTGCATTCTCACGAAGCATTAATAATGCCATAGGCTTTCCAACAATATTACTTCTTCCTAAAATCACACATTCCTTACCTTCGATTTCAATATTGCTTCTCTTTAAAAGTTCAATAATTCCGGCAGGGGTGCAGGAAATAAAGCCCTTTTGTCCGATACAGAGTGCACCAACGCTTTGGGGATGAAAGCCGTCTACATCCTTTAATGGAGAAATAGCCTGAATCACCCGGTTTTCATCAATGTGGGAAGGTAATGGAAGCTGCACTAAAATACCGTTTACATCTTTCCGCTCATTCAGTTCTGCGATCAGTTCAAGCAGTTCCTGCTGCGTGGTCTCCTCCGGAAACTCATAGGATAATGACCGGATTCCAATGTATTCACAGCCCTTTTTCTTATTTCTTACATAAACGGTGGATGCCGGATTATCACCGACCTGCACAACGGCAAGGGTAATCCCGATTCCCTGCTCTCTTAACTGTGCCACCTTTTCCTTCAGCTCATCCTTTAACTGTGTGGATATTTCTTTTCCATTAATGATCTTTGCCATATTCATACTCCTTTAGAATAATCCTGTGATCTTTCCGTCTTGGTTCACATCAATGTCAAATGCTGCCGGATGCTTTGGAAGTCCCGGCATCGTCATAACCGCTCCTGTCAGAACAACAACAAAGCCTGCACCTGCCGAAACATAAGCCTCTCTTACCTGTAAGGTAAATTTCTCCGGTCTTCCTAAGAGTTCCGGGTCATCCGACAGGGAATACTGCGTTTTCGCCATACATACCGGCAGGTTCCCAAATCCCATGTCTTCTATTTTCTTTAACTGCTTTAATGCTGCGGGTGCATAGCTTACACCGTCCGCACCATAAATTTCCCTGGCAACGGTTTCAATTTTTTCCTTTAAGGAAGCTTCATCATCATACAATGGTTTAAAATGGCTTTCCTTGGTTTCTATGGATTTGATAACCTTTTGGGCAAGCTCGATACCGCCTTCCCCTCCATCGGTAAAGACTTTGGAAATTGCAAACTCACAGTTCCTCTCTTCACAGAACTGCTTTACCCATGCTGTTTCTGCTTCCGTATCGGTATAAAAGCTGTTTAAGGTAACCACGACAGGCACTCCATATCTCTGGAGATTTTCAATGTGCTTTTCAAGGTTCACGATTCCCCTTTTCAGAGCATCCAGATTCTCATTTACAAGGTCTGCTTTTACAACGCCCCCATTGTATTTGAGTGCACGGATTGTTGCAACAAGAACCACAACATCTGGCTTTAAGTCTGCTATACGGCACTTGATATCAAAGAACTTCTCTGCCCCGAGATCGGCACCGAAGCCTGCTTCGGTGATACAATAGTCTGCCATTTTTAAAGCAGCCTTCGTAGCCCTTACAGAATTACAGCCATGTGCAATATTTGCAAAAGGACCGCCATGGATCAGTACCGGATTGTGCTCTAAGGTCTGCACGAGATTCGGCTTCATCGCATCCTTAAGAAGGGCAGCCATTGCACCTACTGCCTGCAGATCACCTGCCGTAACCGGCTCTCCCTGATAGTTATAGGCAACCACGATACGGGAAAGACGTTCCTTTAAATCCTGCATATCATCTGCCAGACAAAGAATTGCCATGATTTCAGAAGCAACCGTAATCACAAAATGGTCCTCCCTTACCGTTCCATCTGCCTTTGCCCCAAGTCCGACAACGACATTACGCAGCACACGGTCATTCATATCAAGACATCGTTTCCAGGTCACCTGTCTTGGATCAATCTGCAACTGGTTACCCTGTTGGATATGATTATCCAGCAATGCGGCAAGCAGATTGTTCGCTGAAGTGATCGCATGAAAATCTCCGGTAAAATGCAGGTTGATCTCTTCCATTGGGATGACCTGTGCATATCCACCGCCGGCTGCACCGCCCTTAATTCCAAAGCATGGACCAAGAGAGGGCTCCCGTAACGCAATAACTGCCTTCTTTCCCATCCGTCCAAAGGCCTGTCCAAGTCCAACGCTGGTTGTTGTCTTTCCTTCTCCTGCCGGTGTCGGATTAATGGCTGTAACGAGGATCAGTTTTCCGTCCGGACGTCCTTTTAGTTTTTCAAGATATTCCTCGGAAAGCTTGGCCTTATACTTACCATATAATTCCAGTTCGTCTGTTGTAATTCCAAGTGTTTCTGCAATCGATGTGATCGGTTCTATTTTTGCTTCCTGTGCAATTTCAATATCTGTTTTCATCCCTCATAAACCCTTTCTTTCAAACTGTAAGTATTCTGAACTGTTCCGCAGCTTTACAGCTACAGACATTCCTCTATGTATTGTTCAAACTGCTCCTGACTCATTAGTACCTTACGAGGCTTCGTACCCTCTTCTTCTCCAACGACACCGGCTTCGCACAGCTGATCCATAATCCGGGCTGCCCGGTTAAAACCAATCTTAAAGACACGCTGCAGCATGCCGATGGATGCTTTATCCTTTTCAATGATGAACTGTGCCGCATCCACAAAATACTGATCCCGTTCATTACCGCCACCCGGGCTGCCGGTCCCGTCTCCCGAAGCAGCCCCCATGCTTTCCATCTTTTGCTGAATATCGGAATCATAAATATTACCAAGCTGCTGATTCTTCAGGAATTCCACAACATCCGAAACTTCCTTATCTGAAACAAATGCACCCTGTACCCGGATGGGCTTTGTATAGCCCTGTGGATAAAACAGCATATCCCCTTTACCTAAAAGCTTCTCTGCTCCGTTCATATCAAGGATGGTTCGTGAATCGACACCACTGGATACGCTGAATGCGATACGGCTTGGCATATTTGCCTTAATCAAGCCTGTAATAACATCTACAGAAGGACGCTGGGTTGCAATAATCAAATGGATTCCTGCAGCTCTTGCAAGCTGTGCCAGACGACAGATGGATTCCTCTACCTCGCCCGGGGATACCATCATCAGATCAGCAAGCTCATCCACAATAATCACGATCTGCGGCATCTTCTTCGGAGCCTGCGGATCACCCCTTACAACCATATCTTCGACTTTCTTGTTATATCCTTTGAGATCACGGACATTAAAGTCTGCAAACCTCTGATAACGATCCGTCATCTCGGCAACGCCCCACTGCAGGGCAGCAGATGCTTTCTTAGGATCAGTCACAACCGGAATCATCAGATGTGGAATTCCATTATAAACACTTAATTCCACCACCTTCGGGTCTACCATAATCAGCTTCACATCCGAAGGATCTGCCTTATAGAGAATACTCATAATCAGGGTATTAATACATACCGACTTACCGGAGCCTGTTGCACCGGCAATCAGCATATGCGGCATCTTCGCAATATCACTGACCACAACCCGTCCCGCAATATCCTTTCCAACCGCAAACGCGATATTGGAAGGGAATTTCTTAAATTCATCGGTTTCAAGCAGTTCACGCAATCCGACCGCAGTGTTTTCTTTATTCGGAACCTCAATACCAATTGCTGCCTTGCCGGGAATCGGCGCTTCAATACGGATGTCCGTGGCCGCAAGATTTAACTTGATATCATCCGCAAGACCGACAATCTTGCTTACCTTGACTCCCTGCTCCGGCTGCAGTTCATAACGTGTTACGGCAGGTCCCTGGCTGATATCTGTAATCGTTACCCGTACTCCGAAGGTCTGCAGGGTCTGCTGCAGACGCTGTGCGGTTTCACGAAGCTCGTTTCCTGCATTCTTATTCTCTTTGCCCATGCTCTTCGTCAAGAGGCTGATCGGTGGGAACTGATATTCCCTGGGGCGTACCGGCTGGTTTCCGGGACTTCCCTGTGTCATTCCCTGTGATGTCTGTCCGGAAGCACGATTCTGTGCGGAAACCGTCTGTGCCTGTGATAAACGATCTGCTCCGGCCGATGACACACCGGATGTCATGCCGGATGCCGGACTCCTGGCCGGTTCCGGCTGTGGATCTGTCGTAAGTGGAATACCGAACGGATCCTCCTTCGGAAGCTTCGCCACCGGACGTGATTTTACGGATGTTGGCATCTCCTCTTCTGCATAAGGGCTTACAATCTCTGAAATATCATCACTCTGCTGTTCCCCGACTGCTCCGTTAATCCGGATCTTACTGAAGTCAAAGCCATCCGACGGAGCTTCATGGGTAATCACCTGCGAAGCAGCTGCTGACTGTGTAACTACCGGCCGGTCTGCCACTGGCTTCTGGTATGTATCTTCCGGTACCACTTCCTCATCAATATGAATATGAGGTCTTTCCATCTGTTCCTCAAAGTCGGACAGGTTAATCTCATGGATATCATCCCGTTCACGCACCACCGGCTCTTCATGGTGTTCTGCGGTAAGTGAAGTATCCATCATGACACCGGTTATCTTTTTATCCATACGAAGGATCTTCTGATCCTCCTTCTGTTCTTCCTGCAGACGTCGTTCTTCTTCTCTACGCTTCCGAAGCTCTTCTGCCTCTTCTCTACGCTTCTGTGCACGCTCCCTGCGGTAAGCGGCATCCTCTCTGGAGCGCTCATAAACCTTCCTGCTTCCACTCTTAACGCCCTTCATAAAGGACTTGTCGGTAATCACAATCAATGCTATAATGGCGATCACTAAAAGACTCAATATGGTTCCGATCAATCCTAAAAAATGATAGGCCAGATAGGCAAAGGAACCACCTAAAATTCCCCCACCGTTCCGATTCGTGCTGCAAGCTTCATAAATTCCCTTAAAATCATAAGAAACAGCCTCCTGTGGTGCTTTCGTAAACAATTCACACATCATGCTGATGATCAGGTATAAGCATACCGCAGCAATAATCTTCCTTGTGGCAATAACATTTCCACTGTTAATCATGGCAAATGCAATGACCATAAACAGAAAAACCGGGATCAGATACGCAGTAAGTCCAAAAATTCCGAACATTACGCCACTGATCGCATTCCCCATCACACCAATCATTCCAAAATTACATAAAAACAGAAAAACACACAACGCAAACAAGGCAATCAAAATCACTTCGCTTTTGATTGCCACATCCATCGGCTCACTCTGACGCTGGCTCTGATTCCTGCTCCGGCTTCTGTCTGACGTGTTTGTTTTTCTGGTGCTATTTTTTTTTCTAGTGTTGCTTTTCTTACTCTGTGCCATACTACATCCCCTTCAGCACTAGATCTTGTGCTTACATAATCCTAATTAGTATAGCATTTTTTCTTTTTGCTATCAATGAGAGAATGTAGTTTTTTCATAGCATCCCCGATCCCACCGGTATCATTAATGATTCCCTCTTCAACCGCTTCCTTACCTACAAGGATCGTCCCGACATCCTTCGTCAACATCTCCGTTTCCATCATCAGTTCTTCAAAGCGCGCCCGCGTGATGTTGCAGTGATGACAGACGAATCCGGTAATCCTGTCCTGAATCTGTTTAAAATAATCAAAAGTCTGCGGAACACCGATCACCATACCGTTCATACGCACAGGATGAATGACCATTGTTCCCGTCGGCACAATATAAGAATAATCGGTACTGACCGCAATCGGGACACCGATCGAATGACTTCCTCCAAGCACCAAGGAAACGGTCGGCTTACTTAATGAAGCAATCATTTCCGCAATGGCAAGTCCCGCTTCCACATCTCCTCCGACCGTATTTAAGAGAATCAATACCCCATCAATATTTTCACTGTCTTCAATTGCGGCAAGCTGCGGCAGAATATGTTCATACTTTGTGGTCTTGGAATTGCTTCCCAGATTATCGTGTCCTTCAATTTCACCGATTACTGAGATCAGATGAATTGTATTTTCCTTATCATTTTTATTTAAGGTTGCCTGTCCGGTTTCTTCAATTCTCCGGTCACGGTTCTTTTCTTCCTCTACTCTTTTATTCTGTTCGTTTTCCAAGCAGTCTTCCCTCCCGAAACATAATAAATGCACCGGAAATCTCCTTTCCGATGCGTTTATTATGTCCTTAATAAGGATTCTTATTCGTATGTAACCGCCTCTAACCTTTCCGTTCCCTTTCTTCCATTTCATCAAGCTTCCGGTCAAATGCAAGCATATCATCCATATTGACTTCAACATCAAAATCAAGCTGTCTGGAAACATGCTTTTTCGGTCCCGGCAGAGGATTCTCCAGATATTTCACCTTTCTTCCATCCGGAGCCGTGAAGAAATCCGGATTCTCCGGCCGCTTTTCTTCCCCTGGCAATTCATCCGGGAAGCGCCAGTCATCCAAATCATCGTCCGGATCGTACCGCCACTCTTCAGGTGTGGCAGCTGATTCTTCTGACTCATGATCCGGTATTTCCTGTCCGTGAGCTTTCACTTCCACGCCTTGCTTCTTATAACACGTCTGACCAGCATTACACAGAAGGCCAAGCAGAATGACTCCTGCAACATAAATTACATATTTCAGTTCCAATCCCTGACAGGTTCCCGGCAGATCCTTAAGCAGTCCGATCCACCATCTGACCTGACCGGATATTGTTTCTCCAGATATTCCGGTATACTTCATCAGCATTGCAAATGTTCCAAGGAGCATTCCAAGAATTACGAGGAGAGTCTGTAAAAATGTAGGCATAACCTGATTCTGATCTTCCCAAAGCTCCTGATCCTGTTTCCGGATGAGCTTCTTAGTTGAAGCATGCGTCCTTATCAGTACTCCCACAAGCAGAATTATCAGAAAGAAGCCTGCATAGTTCCAGACGCAGACCACTCCAAGATATCCCCCCATCAGGATCAGATATAAACCACAGATACAGCTTCTTTGCCACCCCTTTTCTTTTGAAAGGATATAAAAGCAGCCAATCATAAGAAAAACCAATCCAAAATGGAAAAGATAAAAGCTGACCGGCTCAGCATTTCCGACAGCAATCAGTATAGACGGAATTGCTGCAAGAATCGTTGCTGAAAAAAAAGCTGCTGTTTCTCCATACAGGCAGCACATGGCACGCAGAAAGAAATACAGTGCTGCCACCTGTAAAACTCCCTGTAGTACCAACACGGCTTCCGGGTGATTTCCACATAATGCCAGCAGCTTCGATAATATATCCGTGTAGGCTAAGGCCAATCCGGAAGAAAGTACAGGCATGCTCTCTTCCGCCCTGATCATGGCGTGTTCATAATATCCATAATAGTCAGTAACCATATTCCAGTGGAGAAATACATATAATGCACGAACTCCCGCCACCAATATGGTCCATATAATGATTGACGCTCTCCGTTTCTTACTTTTCACATTATCCCCCCACATGCCTTTAAACATGCCATATTACTGCAATGAAATATAAAAGCTAAACACAGTTCAATGCATACTCAAGATCTGCAATAATATCCTTTACATTCTCAATTCCAACGGAAAAACGAATCAGATCCGGTGCCACTCCGGCTTCCTTTAACTGTTCATCTGTCATTTGACGATGCGTGTGGCTTGCCGGATGAAGAACGCAGGTTCTGGCATCTGCAACATGCGTCACAATAGCTGCCAGCTTCAGGTGCGCCATCATTTCTTCCGCAGCTGCTCTTCCACCCTTTAAGCCAAAAGAAACAACCCCGCAGGTTCCCTTGGGCATATATTTCTTCGCAAGTTCATAATACCTGTTGGATTTAAGTCCCGGATAGTTTACCCAGGCTACCTTTTCATGGCTTTCTAAGAATTCGGCCACCTTCTGTGCATTATAGCAATGACGTTCCATGCGCAGCGGCAGGGTTTCCAGACCAATATTCAAAAGGAAGGCATCATGCGGTGACTGCACAGAGCCAAGGTCACGCATCAGCTGTACCGTTGCCTTCGTTATGTATGCGGCTTTTCCGAATTTTTCCACATAGGTTACCCCATGATAGGAATCATCCGGCTTACAAAGTCCCGGGAATTTCTCCGGATATCTGGAGAAATCGAAGTTACCGGAATCTACAATTGCCCCGCCAATCGTCATTGCATGACCGTCCATATACTTGGTAGTGGAATGAGTTACGATATCCACACCAAACTGAAACGGATTACAGTTAATAGGTGTTGCAAAGGTATTATCTACAATAAGCGGCACCTCATGGTCATGCGCTGCTTTTGCAAACTTCTCAAAATCCAGAACAACCAGTGCCGGATTGGCAATGGATTCTGCCATCACACATTTGGTATTCGGACGGAATGCCTTGTTAATCTCTTCAACCGGCCAGTCCGGGTCCACAACCGTGCACTCAATTCCCATCTTCTTCATAGTTACAACAAGCAGATTAAAGGTTCCCCCATAAACCATGGAGGACATCACCACATGGTCTCCGGCCTCACAGATATTAAATACGGCATAATAATTAGCCGCCTGACCGGATGAAGTAAGCATGGCTGCCACACCACCCTCTAATTCACAGATCTTCTCTGCAACATAATCATTCGTCGGATTCTGGAGTCTGGAATAAAAATATCCGGACTCTTCCAGGTCAAACAGCTTCCCCATCTGTTCAGAAGTTTCATATTTGAAAGTGGTACTCTGATAAATCGGAAGAATTCTCGGTTCCCCGTTCTTCGGCTGCCATCCTGCCTGTACGCAAATCGTTTCTTTTTCGTAATTCCTGTTCATTTCTGCCCCCATATTTTGATTTTATGTAACTATTCAGAGCCATGCAAATTATGACAATATGGACGTCGAATGCTCGCATTCGTAAGGACATTTGACATAATTTATATGGCGAAGTAACCACATGAGGTAAACTACGTTGCGTTAGCAACGGTTTTACGAATGGGGTTCTGAATAGTTGCGATTTTATTATAAACAGCTCTTCTTATTCATCCCAGTTATGATATACTGCCTGTACATCATCATCTTCATCCAACAGATCCAACGTTCTCTGCAGATTCTTCACAGCGGTTTCATCGGTGAGTTCTACATAGTTCTGTGGAATCATGGTTACTTCGGAAGATGCCATTTCAATTCCGGCATCCTGCAATGCCTTTAATACGGCATCAAAATCATCCGGGGATGTAAGAATTTCAAAGCTGTCCTCTTCTTCTGCGAAATCCTCTGCGCCTGCATCTAAAGCAAGCATCATCAGCTCATCTGCATCTCCATCGTATTCTTCCTTATCAATGATGATCTGCCCCTTCTTGTCAAACATAAAGGAAACACATCCCGGTGTACCCACATTACCATTGCCTTTGGTAAATGCATTACGTACATTGGCTGCAGTACGGTTCTGGTTATCGGTAAGTGCATCCACGATGATGGCAATTCCGTTCGGTCCGTATCCTTCATATGTGACGTATTTGTAGTTAACACTTCCGTCATCTCCGGCTGCTTTCTTAATACCACGGTCAATGGTATCGTTCGGCATATTGTTAGCCTTTGCTTTCGCGATAACCTGTGCAAGCTTGGAATTGTTCGCCGGGTCCGGTCCGCCTTCCTTTACAGCAACTGCAATTTCCCTGCCGATAATGGTAAAAACCTTCCCCTTTGCTGCGTCATTCTTCTCCTTCTTATGCTTAATGTTTGCAAATTTTGAATGTCCTGACATACCTGTACTCCTCTTTTCATCTATTCGTTTTTTATAGTGATATTTTGCTGCAGCTCCTGTTTCTTTTTCGTAACAAGAACACTCTTTATCATCTTATGCTCTACAGACAGAATTTTGAAATTATATCCATCCACATCTACGGAAAAGTCTTCGTTTTCCTCCGGGATCTTATCCATCTTAGAGATCATAAAGCCATTCAATGTTTCAAACTCCTCCTCATGGAAGGAAATGTGGAATCGTTCCTCCAGTTCCTTAAGCGGCGTAATTCCATCAATAATATATTCATCCTTATTGCCGGTTTCTTCAATATACTGTTCATCCTCGTCATATTCATCCTGAATATTGCCCACGATTTCTTCCAGAATATCTTCCATGGCAAGAACACCCTTGGTCTGTCCATATTCATCCACGACAATCACCATCTGGGTTTTGGTCTTCTGCATCATCCGGAACAGATCAGCAATATTCTTAGTCTCCGGAATCACCATTGCTTCACGCAGAAGTCCTTCGATGCTTCCGACACACTTCCCTGCATTTTCTTCCTTGCGGTCTGCTACAATGGCATCACGGAAATGCAGGATTCCGACAATTTCATCAATATTTTCATGATAAACCGGGAATCGGCTTTTCCCAGCATCCAGCATCTGGGTTATGGCGTCCTCCAACCGGGTATCCTGCTCAATGGCAAGAATGTTCTTACGGTTCGTCATGATATCCTTTGCCTCTTTATCTCCGAACTCAAAAATGTTCGTAATCATTTCTGCTTCCGTCGCCTGAAAAACACCCTGCTCATGTCCTTCGTTCACCATGGAAATAATTTCCTCAGTTACATGATCCGAATTATCACTGCCAAGCTTTTTCAGGTGATGCCAGAAATTCTTTACGGAATTTGCCGAAGATGCATCATCGTCCATTTTTTCATCTCCTTTGTATAGTATAAAACATCAAAATAAACTATACCATTTCCTCTTTGTATCGTCAAGCAGACTGCACTTATGTACCCAGCTCCAGGCTGATCATCAGTCCTTTGTTTACCTGACGCATCATATCTTCATCCAAATGACACACACGGTCCTTCAGCCTTCTTTTATCAACGGTCCGTAATTGTTCTAATAAAATCACTGAATCACGTTCCATATCATACCGTTTTGCACTCAGCTCGATGTGCGTTGGAAGCTTTGCTTTATTCTGTTTTGAGGTGATAGCTGCAACAATGATCGTCGGGCTGTGTTTATTCCCTACATCGTTCTGCACAATCAGTACAGGACGGATTCCTCCCTGTTCCGAGCCAATCACCGGTCTTAAGTCACAATAATATACATCTCCACGTCTCATAACTATCCCTTCGTTCCAAACTGGTTTCCTTTTTCAGTAGTAAGTATAGCCGGATTGTCCGAAAGGTATACTTTGAATTTATTCAAGATATGTCCACAGATTTTCAATGAGATCGGAAGCAATCATTCCATGCTTTCCTTTCTTTAATGCTGCTTCATCTCCCGCAAGTCCATGAAGGAAAACACCCTTTGAGGCTGCTTCAAAAGCCGGAAGCCCCTGTGCCAGAAGGCTTCCGATCACCCCGGTCAGCACATCACCGCTCCCTGCCGTTGCCATTCCATCATTACCTGTAGAATTCAGATACAGGGCTGCTCCATCTGTAACCAGCGTACAGGCATCCTTGGAAACCAGAACACAATGACACTGTTCCTGAAGGGTACGTATGGTCTTCTCCCGTTCCTGCTGATAATCCGCCATGGTAAGTCCTGACAGCCGTAAAAACTCTCCCGGATGCGGGGTCAGTATCACCGGCTGCTTTGATGCTTTTTCCCTCACAAGCTCCATTAGTTCCTGATCCTCTGCAAGCAGATTCAGTGCATCCGCATCCAGTACCGTTGGGAGATGTGACGCACGAAGCAGACCTGTAAGAGTTTCCTTTGCTTCTTCCGATGTTCCGATTCCGGGACCGGCCACCAGTACATCTGCCCATTCCAGATCCTTCACCGGATCCGTTGCTATCATAGCTTCCGGAAGTACCGTCCGCAGTAAGGTATGGTTTGTTTCTTCTGTCAGAACCTTCAGCATGCCCACTCCGGAACAGAGAACCGCTCTTGCACAAAGAAGTGCCGCTCCACTCATTTCACTGCTTCCGACATATAACAGAACCTTTCCGAAGGTTCCTTTATGTCCGGATGTTTTTCTTTGCGGTAACAGATTCTTCGCTTCTTCCTTCTCATAGGTAAAAGCCGTTTCTGCACAGATGCCGTAATTTTCAATTCCCACATCCCGCAGATAAACCCTTCCGCAATACTCTTTTCCGGGATACAGGAGATGTGCCTTTTTCAGATACTGGAAGGTCACCGTCAGATCCGCTTTCACAGCTTCCCCGCATACGGCTCCCGTATCGGTATCAATTCCGCTCGGAAGATCCACGGCACAGATCACCGGAGCAGCTTTATTCAGACGTTCTGCACCAGTTATTTCACCGCCAAAAGAACTGCCCCTTTGGAAACTGCGTCTGTATTCATTCATCTTATGAATCATCTCACGGGTTTCCTCCCGTACCTCCCCGGTAATCCCGATTCCAAGCAAGGCATCTATAATGATATCATATTCTCCATCCGGCCATGTGTCACAGATGGAAAACCCCAAATGCAGCAGGATCTCCCTCTGCTTTCCGGCTTCTTCCGAATAATTACCCTGTAGCTGAAAAAAGGTCACCTGCCGGCCTGCCTTTGCAAGGAGACGTCCGATGGCCAGTCCATCTCCTCCATTATTTCCTTTTCCTGCCACAATCAGTATCCGGTTCCGGTCAGGATAACGCTTGATAATCACCTCTGCAACAGCCAGTGCCGCTCTCTCCATTAATACCATGGACGGTATTCCTGTCTGCCCGGTCGTTCCATAATCACACGCTTTCATTTCTGCCGATGTTACTACATATTTCATTCTGCCACCTCACTTTCTGCTGCGGATGTAATTCTACGGATATAAGGCAGGCAGTGGTTTTCTTTCTTCCACTGCCTGTATATCTTATGTCTTATCTGTTTTCTTTTCTGACAATGACTCTTTCTTTTCCGATCCTTCTGCTTTGCTGTGATCCGGATTTTGCATTACTGAATCATTTTTTTACGGTCTCAGCAGTAAATGCTTCGGCCTGTACTGAATAGTTACCATATTTCATATCAAAGATCTCAATCACCTCAGCACCAAAGATATCGTGCATATAGGAATACAGCTCCTGATTCATCTGCTCCATTTCCTGCTTACGAATGAGACGTTTCTTTAATTCAACCCGGATCGCCGCTACCCATTTGGCCGTCTCTTCGATTTCTGTCTCATTGGTCTTTAAGGTATCATAACAGATATCCATGGTCTGCAGCATCAGCTCACGGTTCACCCGGTCAATCTCCCTGGGCAGTTCAATAAGCTGATCCTCATACATGGTAAGCCTCTCATTACATTCATTAATAAGCCGCTTGTTGTCTTCCATTTTTTTCAATGCCTTTTGATTATTACCCTCAGCAGTACCTTCGGCATTTTCTACAATTTCCTGCATCAGCTTTTTCTTAAGACGCTTGATATCTTTACTCTCTGTAGTCGCCTTTCCCTGCTTTTTCAGAAGGTCATTGAGTTCTTCTTCAAGGCGCAGGATCGTCTTGTTCGGATTCGTCTGCGTAAACAGCCGGTGCCATTTATTATCCAGAGTCAGTATTGGTATTTTCTTTTCTTTTAATGCAGGAGAATAGATTTCATCCTTTCTCGACATACCATCACCATCCTCATTTATTCGTTACTGTTCCCCGTATCTCGTCCCGGCAGCCTCTATTCCTCTTTTTCGGTTTCGTAGCGGTTAATGTTATAGGTAAGCTTCATTAAGGAATCCGACAGATGAACATTCTCTACCTGAATCTCTTTCGAGAGATTTAAATCAATGTGGGCAAAGTTCCAGATTCCCTTGATATCCTGTCTGGCAAGCCGCTCTGCAACCTCTAATGCATTGTCTTTCGGAATGGTTAAAACAGCAATATCAATTTCATTTTCTTTGACAAAGGTTTCCAGCTCCTCCATGGGCTGTACCTCAAGATCACGGATCTTCTTTCCAAATAACGCCGGATTATTGTCAAAGATTCCACGGAAGAGGAAGCCTCGCCGCTCAAAATTCATGTAATTGGCAAGCGCCTGACCCAGGTTTCCGGCTCCGATAATAATCAGATTGTGTGTCTTATGAAGCCCTAAGATCTTGCCAATCTCTTCATACAGGTACTCCACCTTGTAACCATATCCCTGCTGTCCAAATCCTCCGAAATTATTAAAATCCTGCCGGATCTGGGATGCCGTCACCTTCATAATCGCACTCAGTTCCTGTGATGAAATCCGTTCAATTCCATCGTCCTTCAGTTCTCCCAGATAGCGGAAATATCTGGGCAGACGGCCGATTACCGCCTGTGAAATTTCTTTATTATCCAATGGAGTTCCCCCCCTGATTGATTATTCATTCCCTCATGTTTAATTTTAGTACACTGTTAAAACCTTGTCAATGTACTGCCGTTAGCTGATTTTCATTCTTCTCCACTCAAAAATGATCCACCGGATCATTTTCTCATATGCATGGCAACATAAAAATGACGGGTAAGACACCCGCCATTTGGTGGACCCGGGTCTTTCGACCAGCCCAATGATTTAACGCGTTTCCACGCGACAGATTCCTATCTGCATTATCATGTATTGATGATGTTGGGGCAAAAGCCCCAACTATGATGCCTACAGCAATTCCTCCAACGTCTCACGGATTGCCTTAATGAACTCGAGACTGTTTAAGATCACCGGATGCTCACATGTAGAGATCAGGGAAAGGCTTTTGGTCATCTTACCGTCCTCGACGGTCTTAATGCAGGCCTTCTCCAGTTTGTCTGCGAATTCCATCAGTTCCCTGTTTCCATCCAGTTCTCCACGCTTACGCAGTGCGCCCGTCCATGCAAAAATGGTTGCGATGGAGTTTGTTGAGGTCTCTTCTCCCTTTAAATGCTTGTAGTAATGGCGCTGCACCGTGCCGTGCGCTGCCTCATACTCATATACGCCGCTCGGAGAAACAAGTACCGAGGTCATCATGGACAGATCCCCATAGGCAGTTGCCACCATATCAGACATCACATCGCCATCGTAGTTCTTGCAGGCCCAGATAAAGCCTCCTTCCGAACGAATGACTCTTGCTACCGCATCATCAATCAGGGTATAAAAATATTCAATTCCAAGCTCTTCGAATTTACTCTTGTATTCTGTGTCATAAATCTCCTCAAAAATATCCTTGAAATCATGGTCATATTTCTTGGAGATCGTATCCTTGGTTGCAAACCATAGATCCTGTTTCGTATCAATCGCATAGTTGAAGCAGGCTCTTGCAAAGCTGCTGATGGACTTATCCGTATTATGGATTCCCTGAATTACGCCCGACCCTTCAAAATTATGGATCGTTTCACGGATTTCCGTGCCGTCCTCTGCCGTATAAACAAGCTCTGCCTTTCCTTTGCCCGGAACCTTAATTTCAACGTTCTTATAAACATCCCCGTAAGCATGCCTTGCAATAGTAATCGGCTTTGTCCAGTTCTTTACATAAGGGACGATTCCCTTTACCAGAATCGGTGCACGGAATACGGTTCCGTCCAGGATCGAACGGATCGTTCCGTTGGGACTCTTCCACATTTCCTTCAGATGATATTCTGTCATTCTGGCTGCATTCGGTGTGATGGTTGCACATTTTACGGCAACCCCGTATTTCTTCGTTGCTTCTGCACTGTCTACCGTCACCTGATCGCCGGTTTCATTACGATGTTCCAGACCAAGGTCATAATACTCGGTTTTCAGATCAATAAAGGGAAAAAGAAGCTCCTCCTTAATCATCTGCCATAAAATTCGTGTCATTTCATCCCCGTCCATCTCGACTAAGGGTGTGGTCATTTTAATCTTGTCCATGAATTTTGTCCTTTCCGGTTCTGTTTATTCATCCTGATAACGCTTTTCATTCGTTACTGAAAATTCTCGTATAATCCGTTCTTCACAATGTTGTCAAAAGCATTAATCATATGCTGTGTAGCATACTTCTCTGCTTCATCCGGCTTCTTTTCCTTGATTGCCTCCATAATCAGGCGGTGTTCTTCGTTGGAGGCCATGCTTCTTTCCTTGGTAGACAAGGTTTTCCTGCGGATCCGGATGACATACTGGTGAAAATCCTGTAACAGATTTTCCAGCATCTTGGAATCACAGGAGGCATACAGGATATGATGGAAACGGTTATCTAACTCTGCCATCTGCTCCATATGTCCCTTGGAGGCATGGAAGCTTGCCAGGTATACATTCTCTTCCAGCTCCTCCATCTGCTCTTCCGTAATATGTTCTGTTGCAAGACGCGCACACATTCCCTCTAAGGAAGAACGAATCATGTAAATATCCTTGACATCCTTCGCAGTAATACCGGTTACATAAGCTCCTTTATTGGGCACAATCTGAATCAGTCCCTCTAATTCCAGCTGCCGAAAGGCTTCTCTGACAGGAGTTCTGGATACGCCAAGCTCCTCTCCTATGGCAACCTCCTTTAATTCTTCATTCTCCTTATATTTTCCATTCAGAATATCCTCACGAAGCTTGTGAAAGACTCTTCCCCGCAGGGAATATTTGTCTGTCACTTCCTGTTTCACATCATATCTGCTCATTGCTGTTCTTTCCTGCTTTCTATTGTCTGCCTTGCAGCCGATTTGTTTTCCTCAAGGCTCATTATACATGTATTTGGTCAGTCATACAATGAAATATTAAGTTTATCACAAACCTCACCAATTTTTGCAACCAGTTCGTTGTCTGTCATAACGGTCACACGACCATCCTCATACTGCTGATCCACCCAGATCTTCAATTCATGCACCAGAGGTGAAGATTTCTCAAGCTGTTTGTCTTCCGGAAGCTTGTAATAGGAATTAATCCAGTGTGCAATTCCTGCAAGCCCGGAGGTATTCGATACAGCACACAATACCGGACGGTTCAGGAATTTATCGGTATCAAAAATATTATAAATTTCTTCATTCTTTAGTAATCCATCCGCATGTACACCGGCTCTTGTTACATTAAAGTTTTTGCCAACAAACGGAGTTCTGGACGGAATATGGTATCCGATTTCCTTCTCATAATACTCTGCCAGTTCGGTAATCACGGTCGTATCCATGCCATTCAGGCCGCCCTTTAACTGCGCATATTCAAATACCATAGCCTCGAGCGGAGTATTTCCGGTACGCTCTCCGATACCAAACAAAGACGTATTCACTCCGGAGCAGCCATATAACCATGCCGTTGTCGAATTGACCACCGCCTTATAGAAGTCATTATGTCCATGCCATTCCAGCAGTTCATGAGGCACACCGGCATGTGTATGTAATGCATAAATAATACCCTGTACACTTCTCGGGATAACGGCACCGGGATAATTCACGCCATAGCCCATTGTATCACAGGCCCGGACCTTGATCGGAATCTTGTATTCCTCCATTAATTTCATCAGTTCCAGACAGAATGGTACAACATAGCCATAAATATCTGCTCTGGTAATATCCTCCAGATGGCATCTTACACTGATTCCCTCTTCGAGGCAGTCTCTTACCACACTCAAATAATGTTCCATCGCCTGACGACGATTCATCTTTAGTTTCAGGAAAATATGATAGTCGGAACAACTGACCAGAATTCCGGTCTCCTTCATACCAATTTCTTTTACCAGTTTAAAATCTTCCTTACTCGCCCGAATCCAGCTTGTGACTTCCGGGAACTGATATCCCCGTTCCATACACTTATAAACCGCATCACGGTCCTTCTTGCTGTATAAGAAGAATTCGCTCTGACGAATCATTCCATTCGGTCCGCCCAGCCGATGCAGATAATCATAAATGGTTACAATCTGCTCCGTTGTATACGGTGCTCTGGACTGCTGTCCATCGCGGAATGTCGTATCCGTAATCCAGATGTCCTTCGGCATATTGTGAGGCACGATCCTGTCATTAAACGGGATCTTCGGAACCTCGGAATAAGGAAACATGTTACGGAATACGTTTGGCTTCTCCACATCATCCAGAATATACATATGCTCTTCAATTTCAAGCAGGTTATTCTTGGAATTCAATGTCACCGGTCTGTTAAGGAAATTGCTGTTATTATCGTCCACTACCATATCACCCTCCAATTATTGCAAATGCAATGAATTATTGTAATTTTCAACTGTGAAATTGTTAAACAATTACAATTTATGCAGAATTATACAGTATACCTGCATAATTCTTACTATGCATAATTGTATACAATGATACGCATTGTGTCAAGACCTATATTTGTTACTGCTCACTCCTGAATCATGTTCTTGTTACAGTTCTTACCTGTTTACCAGTCGCTTCCCCAGTCACTGCTTCCGGAATCCCAGCTGTCGCTCGAACTCCAGTCATAGCTGCTGTCCGAGCTGTCGGAACTGCTAGAATGATGATCCTCATAGGCCTGATCATAGGTGGAGGAATCAGTAAATCGCTCCACGCCGTAATCCCAGTCACTGGAGCTGTCATAATCCTCGCCAAGATTATAATCCCAGATATCCTGATATTGGTCGTAATCCTCGTCGGACTCTACCCATCCTCCTGTCAGCGTATCGTCTACCGGATCGTAGCCGTAATCCTCATATTCATACCAGGTATTATAGTAGTGATAAAGCATTTTATCATCTACCTTATAATAACCTTCATGCCGGTTCGCTACGAGTGAACAGGATGAGATCCATGTGGCGATAGCAATCACAACTGCCGCGCCGCAGATTATATAAGAAGCTACCGTAAACGCCTGATCTGCCGCCTTTTTTACCTTTCCGACTGCCCCTTTGGACTTCGGGGAACCGTTCTTTCGAAGCTGGCTGTTGCGCTTCTGATTCAGGATTTCTTCTTTCAGCTTCATGTAAAGCTCATTCACCGCATAAGCTTCATCGGTTCCCTGATAGCGGATGGCACGCTGCCCGTTATCCTTATTCTTATAAACAATGAACTCACCTTTTTCATTCTGGTAAATACCAAAGGCACGTGGCTGCTGATAATTCCTTCCGATGAAAAAGCGTGTCGTTTCTTCCGGTGGCAGATGATGATTTACATACCACTGTTTCAGTTCTTCTATCGTTTTGGGTGTCTGATCGGTTGCCCGCTTATAGGCCTTGTTGACGCCCCCACAATTTGGACATTTCTCATCCGTATCATCAATCCAGCTATTGCAATACTCACACTGTACTTTCATACCCTCTCCCTTTTCTCCCGTCCTCTGTAAACGCTCTATACAAGCCGGAATTCGGCTTTCTGTTCAGCATCACTGCTTCCCCCGATATAAACTTCGAATCTGCCAGGTTCTGCCACATATTCCATATCAATATTATAAAACCTAAGCATCTCTTCTGTGATTTCAAAGGTTACCTCCCTGCTTTCTCCGGGCTGCATAGCAATTCTCTGAAAGCCTTTTAATTCCCGCACAGGTCTTGCTACACTGCCTGCCACATCCCGGATATAAAGCTGAACAACCTCAGTTCCTGCACGGTTTCCGGTATTCTGCACCATGATCTTAGCAGTAAGGTTCTCTTCCCTGGTCATGATTTCACTGCTCAATGAAACCTCGGAATAAGCAAAGCTTGTATAAGTCAGTCCATATCCAAAGGCATATAACGGGTGATTAGGTGCATCCAGGTAGCCGGATACGCCTCTCGGTGTAATTTCTCCCTCCGGGCGGCGGCGTCCGGTGTGTAACTCACTGTAATATACCGGAACCTGTCCTACGGTATAAGGGAAGCACATGGCAAGTCTTCCCCCCGGCTCCTGATCTCCGAATAACACATCAGCAATGGCGTTTCCGCCTTCGGTTCCCGGGAACCAGACATGTAAAACTGCCTTGGCCTTTTCCACTACATGGCGCAGGTCTAAAGGACGTCCGCTAAAGGTTACAACCACGATCTGCGGATTTACCTCATAAACCCGGTCCAGTAATTCCAACTGATGGGCCGGTAACTGGATTTCGGTCTGGGAAGCACTTTCACCGCTTGCCTGATAATGCTCACCAAGGAACAGAATGACAGTTTCTGCCTTCTTTGCCGTCTCTACCGCTTCCTGCATCATTGCTTCCAGCTCTTCTTTCGATTTTGAATTTTCAAATTCTACGCCAAAACCACAGATTTTCTGCTGATAATCCAGAATCTCACAGCCCTTTGCATAAGCCATGTTTTTATCCAGTTCTTTATTCCGGATTCCCTCTTCCACCGTAACCAGATCCGACTGCTTCCAGAATAATGACCAGGATCCGCAGATCTGCTTTTCTTTTACATAAGGACCAATAAGGGCAATTCCGGTATGCTGTGAATTTTCTGCTGCATCTGCCTTTTTCACAAGAGGAAGAATTCCATCGTTTTTGAGCAGTACAAAACTCTCGGCAGCAGCAACTCTTGCCAGTGCCCGATGCTCCTCTTCAATTTCTAAAGCTTCATCATACACTTCATCTGCATTCTTATAGGGATTTTCAAAAAGTCCAAGACGATTCTTAAGCCGGAGAATCCGGTACGCTGCCTCATCGATCAGCTTCTCTTCCACCTTTCCCTCTTCTACCAGCTTCTTCAGGTGGTTCGCATAGATCTCCGTCATCATATCAATATCGACACCGGCTTTCACAGCAAGCGCAGCCGCCTCATCTTCCTCCTCTGCGATTCCATGCTTTAAAAGTTCCCAGATGGCAGCCCAGTCGGAAATCACCACACCGTCAAAGCCCCATTCGTCACGCAGGATTCCACGCATCAGAGCTTTGTTTGCTGTAGAAGGAACACGTCCTAACGTATTAAAAGAGGTCATAATCATCTGGGCACCGGCGTCTACCCCCGCCTTGTAAGCCGGAAGATAATCCTCCCGCAAGGTTCTTTCGGAAAGCTCTACCTGATTGTAGTCACGTCCTCCCAACGGAGCCCCGTATGCAGCAAAATGCTTCACACAGGCAGCCACATGATCTTCCTTCAAAACATCCTCTCCCTGATAACCCTTTACCATGGCACTGGTCATACAGCAGTTCAGATAAGGATCCTCTCCCGTGGATTCCAGAACCCGTCCCCATCTGGCATCTCGTGCCAGATCGGACATCGGGGAAAAGGTCAGATGAAGTCCGGCACGTGCGGTTTCCCTTGCAGAAACAGATGCCATCTTCCTTACCAGTTCCGGATCAAAGGTACATCCCTGTGCCAGTGGCATCGGAAATATGGTCCGATACCCGTTAATCACATCTGCCATAAACAAAAGCGGAATGTGATGCGGTTGATGCTCCATATAAACCTTCTGAAACTTCTTAATCTTGGCTGCTCCCACGGTTCCAAGTACGGAACCTGCCTGCCAGACCTGATCTTTAGTTAATCCCATTTCCAGCATTGGTCCTGTGATGCTGTCCCCATTTTCCTCTATATCATAAAAATCAGCATTCAACTGTACCATCTGATTAATCTTCTCGTCCAAAGACATATCCTTTAATAAGTCAAGTAATTCCTGTTCCTGCATGTAATATTTCCTCCTGTCTCATTTTCAAGTTCATTCTATTATAACGGAATTTTACGGATTTGTATATTGACAGATATTACAGAAGGGCTACGAAAATCATGTCACCTTAACTCAAAAACGATCCACTGGATCATTTTCTCTCATATGCATGACACACTCAAAAAAAAGCTCCGTATGGATTCATCCATACGGAGCTTCAAGTTTCAACCAGTCAGAATTATGAAATTATAACTGAGGACCTGCAGATACTAAAGCCTTACCTGCCGGATTTCCTTCATACTTAGCAAAGTTCTTGTTGAATCTGCCTGCTAAGTCTTTTGCTTTCTCTTCCCATGCAGAAGCATCTGCATAAGTATCACGAGGATCAAGAATTGCAGGATCTACTCCAGGAAGCTCGGTAGGAACTTCGAAGTTGAAGTAAGGGATCTTCTTGGTAGGAGCGCTTACGATTGCACCACTTAAGATTGCATCAATAATACCTCTGGTATCCTTAATGGAAATTCTCTTTCCGGTTCCGTTCCATCCGGTATTTACGAGGTAAGCCTTAGCTCCGCTCTTCTGCATCTTCTTAACAAGCTCTTCTGCGTACTTGGTCGGATGAAGCTCAAGGAAAGCCTGTCCGAAGCAAGCGGAGAAGGTAGGTGTAGGCTCGGTAATTCCTCTTTCGGTTCCTGCAAGCTTAGCAGTAAATCCGGAAAGGAAGTAATACTGAGTCTGTTCCGGTGTAAGGATAGATACCGGAGGAAGTACTCCGAATGCATCTGCGGAAAGGAAGATTACATTCTTAGCTGCAGGTGCGGAAGAAATCGGACGTACAATGTTCTTAATATGGTTGATCGGATAAGATACACGGGTATTCTCGGTAACGCTCTTATCTGCGAAATCAATCTTACCAGCTTCATCTACGGTTACGTTCTCAAGAAGAGCATCTCTCTTGATTGCGTTGTAGATATCAGGCTCAGAATCCTTGTCAAGGTTGATAACCTTAGCGTAGCATCCACCTTCGAAGTTGAATACGCCGTTGTCATCCCAACCATGCTCGTCATCACCAATCAGGAGACGCTTAGGATCTGTGGAAAGTGTTGTCTTACCTGTTCCGGAAAGACCAAAGAAGATTGCGGTGTTCTCACCGTTCTTATCTGTATTTGCGGAGCAGTGCATAGAAGCAATACCCTTAAGAGGAAGGTAATAGTTCATCATGGAGAACATACCCTTCTTCATTTCTCCGCCGTACCATGTGTTGATGATTACCTGCTCACGGCTGGTAATGTTGAATGCTACACATGTTTCAGAGTTTAATCCTAATTCCTTGTAATTCTCAACTTTAGCCTTGGAAGCGTTGTAAACAACGAAGTTCGGTGTAAAGTCTTTCAGTTCTTCCTCAGAAGGCCGGATGAACATGTTCTTAATGAAATGTGCCTGCCAAGCTACTTCTACGATGAAACGAACTGCCATACGTGTATCTTTATTAGCACCACAGAATGCATCTACAACGAAAAGTCTCTTGTTGGAAAGTTCCTTCTTGGCAAGATCCTTAACGGATGCCCATGCTTCCTGAGACATCGGATGATTGTCGTTCTTGTACTCATCGGATGTCCACCATACAGTGTCCTTAGAGTTCTCATCCATAACGATGTACTTGTCTTTAGGAGAACGTCCGGTGTAAATACCGGTCATAACGTTAACAGCACCAAGTTCAGTAACTTTGCCGACTTCATATCCTTCAAGACCAGCTTTTGTTTCCTCTTCAAATAAAAGTTCATAAGAAGGGTTGTAAACAACTTCAGTTGTGCCAGTAATACCATACTGACTTAAATTAATGTCTGCCATTTCCAAAAACCTCTCTTCCTTATTGTTAAATATATAACTATTTCCATAGCCAAGTTAAAATATACCATATTTTTTTTCAGAAGTAAATATGCTTTTAACCACTTTCAGGTCAATATTTCAACCGGTATATATCTAATGCAGTCAATTATCCGACTGCATATTTCCGGAGGGATATTCCTGATAACAAAAAAGCCAAGCATCAGCACAATGAGGATATACAGCAGGACATTTTCCCACCTGCGATAAGTCATCTGCTGTCCCCTGATATAGGCAAGCACATTTTTCACTATAAAGTAATACAAAACAGGCTGCAGAATAAAAATCATCTGATTAGCTTCATAAGCAGACCGGAAATCAAGCTTCCATATGGAAAGCAGCATACGGGTAATACCGCATCCCGGACATTTCAGCCCTGTAATTTTATAAAATATGCAGGGTATGCCCACGTTAAACCGTAGCACAAACCCTGCATATATCATGCATAACAGGATACAACCTATAACCTTGTAAATTCTGTTCTTATAATACATTATGCAACCTGATCATTAATAAAGCTCTGTGCAATGCAGTAATTTACAATTCCAAGACCAAAAATGGAAAGAATCAGAAACAAAACAGCATTACTGCCATTCTTCACACTATCAATCTTCTGTCCCATCCGATAGTTCCAATAGAATGAATAAATACCGCAAGTAAGCAATGAGAATAAAAATGCCATACCGCCTGAGGTCTGATAGGTATCGTCCGGAGTTGCCATATTCATTTCATTTGTCAGACAGATAAACCAGTAAATACCATAGATACCAAAGGTAATAATGGAAAAGATGATGCACAATGCAATGTTACGATTTTTCATTGCAAATCCCCCTCTCTGAAGTTTATTTACATATATATATACAGGATGTTGTAGAAAATGCAATATATATTTATAAAGACTATGTAAATATTAAATTTTTGTTAACAATTCTTTTTTTACTTGCCTGCTGTTTTTTTTCTGTGATATATTATTTATGTCAACTTTTCTACGTTATTCTATCAGCGTGTGGAATTACAATATCCCTTTTATAATTTATACTTTTTGAACCTGCCTGTTAACTGATCATATTGATTTCTTATTTGCAAATTAAAATAATCTTAGTAATAGAAAGGAGTACAGCAATGGCCGATACAAATATTTTTTCACAGATCACTCCAGACATCATCCGGCTGGCACAAAAAAGCGAATCCGCAGACATCATTGATACTGAATTATTTACCCGATATGATGTCAAACGCGGTCTGCGTGACCTGAACGGCAAGGGTGTTCTTGCCGGTTTGACCACAATCTCTGATGTACGTGCTACCGAAATCATTAACGGGGAATCCCATCCCTGCCACGGAAGGCTTTTTTATCGTGGCTATGATGTGAAGGATCTGGTAAACGGATTTACAGGAGACGGACGCTTTGGCTTTGAGGAGGTTGCTTACCTGCTCCTGTTTGATGAGCTTCCGAATGAAGAAGAGCTGACTATGTTCCGTTCCCTTCTGTCTACCTACCGCAGTCTTCCAACCGGCTTTGTACGGGATATTATCATGAAGGCACCCAGCCAGGATATGATGAATACTCTTGCAAGAAGCGTGCTTACCTTATATTCCTATGATGATCGTGCAGATGATGTATCTCTTCCCAATGTGTTACGGCAGTGTCTGCAGCTGATCAGTCTGTTCCCGCTGCTTTCGATCTACGGTTATCAGGCATATTGTCATTATCATGATGGTAAAAGCCTGTTCATTCACCGCCCGGATCCCGCTCTTTCCACTGCTGAGAACATCCTTCACCTGTTAAGACCTGACAGCCAGTACACCCCTCTGGAGGCTAAGCTTCTGGACATTGCCCTGGTTCTACATATGGAACATGGTGGTGGTAATAACTCTTCCTTCACGACCCATGTTGTGACCTCCTCTCTCACCGATACCTATTCCGTCATTGCCGCTGCAATCGGTTCCCTGAAAGGCCCCCGGCATGGTGGTGCGAATATTAAGGTTGTTAAAATGTTCGATGAAATGAAACGGGAAGTCAAAGACTGGACGAACGAAGATGAAGTCGCAGATTATCTTCGCAGACTTCTTCACAAGGATGCGTTTGATCATGCCGGTCTTATCTATGGTGTGGGGCATGCAATTTATTCCAAATCCGATCCAAGAGCGGTCATTTTCAAGTCCTTCGTGGAAAAGCTCTCCGTAGAAAAACATCTGGAAAAGGAATTTGCCCTGTATTCGCTTGTTGAAAATCTGGCTCCGAAGGTTATTGCCAATGAGCGTCAGATGTATAAAGGTGTAAGCATCAACGTTGACTTCTATTCCGGCTTCGTTTATCAGATGCTTGGACTTCCTTTAGAGCTCTATACACCGATCTTTGCCATTGCGCGTATTGTCGGCTGGAGTGCACACCGTATGGAGGAGCTTGCCAACAATGGAAAAATCATCCGTCCGGCTTATAAGCCAATCACAGAAGATCTTGCTTATGTAGAAATGAAAAAACGGTGCTGATGCACCGTTTTTCTTTGCTTTCATTGTTTCTCTTATTTTAATTTATAACCTGTTCCATAATCTGTTTTAGTACTCTTTTATCAGATCTTTCTTTCAAGGAAGCTTAATACCGTCTTTTCCATATCTTCCTTGTCACATTCGGTCTTATGTAATACCGGTGCGGTACGGATCTCCTGAATAGCGTTCGGTACCGGTACTCCGGAAAGCTTCTCCAATTCATCTACCAATGCAAAGTCCTCCATATTCGCATAGCCTTCATCAATGGCGGTCATGACGCTTCTGGTAAACTTATAAGGACTTGCTGTGGAAACCACAACGGTCTTCGTCTGATCTCCGGTCTCCTTCTTATATTTCTTATAAACGGAAGAAGCAACTGCGGTATGGGTATCAATGATGTATCCGGTATTCTCATATAAATCATGAATTTCTTTTGCTGTTTCCTGCTCACTTGCATAAGCACCGTAGAAATCCTTAAGCTCTGCTTTCATCTCTTCGCTGATCGTATAAACACCGGTCTGATTCAGGGATTCCATCAGTTCACGGTTACGGTCTGCATTGTCTCCTGCAATGTGATAAATCAGACGTTCCAGATTGCTGGAAATCAGAATATCCATGGAAGGAGAAGTGGTTAATACGAATTCACGGTTCTTATCATAGGTTCCGGTACGGAAGAAATCATATAAAACCTTGTTTTCGTTGGATGCGCAGATCAGCTTACCGATCGGCACGCCCATCTTCTTTGCATAATAAGCAGCTAAAATATTACCAAAGTTACCGGTCGGAACGACCATATTCACAAGCTCACCGTCTTCGATCTGCTCTTCTGCAAGGAGCTTTACATAAGCGTATACATAATAAGCAACCTGAGGAAGGAGACGCCCAATATTAATGGAGTTTGCGGAAGAAAGCTGGAATCCGCTTTCATTTAACTTTTTCTCAAGGTCACGGTCATTAAAGATCTTTTTCACTCCGGTCTGGGCATCATCAAAGTTACCATGAATGGCTACTACGAAGGTATTCTTGCCCTTCTGGGTAACCATCTGCTTTTCCTGGATCGGGCTGACGCCGTTCTTCGGATAAAATACAACAATTCTGGTACCCTCTACATCTGCGAATCCTGCAAGAGCTGCCTTACCGGTATCCCCTGAGGTTGCCGTCAGAATCACGATTTCATTCGTTACATGATTCTTCTTTGCAGAGGTAGTCAGTAAATGAGGCAGAATGGATAATGCCATATCCTTGAATGCAATCGTTGCACCGTGGAACAGTTCCAGATAATAAGCATCTTCTGCATGAACCAGAGGAGCGATCTCTTCGGTATCAAACTTCTCATCATAAGCTTTCTCAATACAGTTCTTAAGCTCTTCTTCCGTAAAATCGGTTAAATACAGCTTCATTACCTCATAGGCAACCTGCTGATATGACATCTGGGAAAGTTCCTTTAAAGATTTGTCCAATGCCGGAATGGATTCCGGTACAAACAAGCCTCCATCTTCAGATAAACCTCTTAAGATTGCTTCTGAAGCCTTCACCTGTTTTCCTGCCGTTCTCGTACTATTATATAACATATCACTCAAGCTCCTTAATTCTTCCTGAATTTTATTTATTCTGATGCAACCATCCAGAACTTCATTTGCAAAACAACTGACAGGCAGCTTTTTGCTTATGTGGTTACATTCTAACATAAAAATACAGGTGAAGCAATTTTTTCTCCCAATTTTCCATAATGATTTTGTATAAGTAATTACTCAGCGGAAGAATTCATGCCCTCCATGTTCAAACAGCCTGTCCAGGTGATGATCAAACCATGCCATCTTATCACCTTCTGCATACTGTCTTGATGCAAAATAGAGAGCTCCTTCCGTCAAGTCTTCTCCGTTAAGGACACGGTCCACGGCTTCTCTGGTTTCCTCTGATACCTTTACCTTCTGGTAGGTTCCGTTTGCTACCGGTGAAAACTGATAGGTTCCTCCCTCTTTCTGCATCACCACCTCGGTCACACTGTCCGGAAAATGCTCGTCCGCGACACGGTTCAATACCACTCCGGCAACAAGCATCTTGCCCTCCATATCCTCACAGCCTGCCTCTGCCTGCACGATACGCAGAAGACACTGGTAATCCGCATCGGAAAGTTCCTTACAGGTCTCCTTCTCAAGTACTTTATAGTCTACCACGCGCTGCCCGGAGGCCACCAGCCCCTGCTTCCGGACCGTCGTATCTTTTTCAAGAACATCATAAGCAAATACTTTAATAAAACAAAACAGCAGGGAAACATACGCTGCCAGATAAATAATCCACTTCTTATACATCACCTTTTTCCTTTCTCCTAATATTCTATACAGCACTTGTCCAAAATATTTCTAATTATTACTAATTCATGAAAAATATTGTAACAGTTCAGCCATGCAAAATGATTGTGCAAGATGACCGTGGGAGCCTGCTCACTAAGGGCAGCTTATGAATGGGCATGGCTGAACTGTTACAATTTGCCGATAATTTCTACAGATTTACTACAAGTTATGCTATACTTAGAAAGAAACCCTGATAAAGAAAGGAATGCTCATGTCGGTAAAGCTCCCCGGTGTTTATGAAACCACACAAAAAAACGGTACTGTAACGTACCGCTCTTCACTTACTTATCAAAGTAAACATATCAGTCTTGGAAGCTATGCTACGAAAGAAGAAGCCCACGCTGCCTATTTACTGGCCCGTAAGCTCCTGTCTGATGATTGCCTTACCCTAACATCCTATTCCGAAACCGGTTCGGTAATTCCCTTTGAAAAATGGGTGATTCTTCTCAATTTCCGTGACAATGGCCTTTACTTTGCAACCCCCATTTATCTCCGCCAGAAATATTTTGAATATTATCTTGCTCCGCATACCATTCTGCGTTTCGACCGGGATGATCTGTTTTATTATTCCTCCCACAAGATCATGCAGCGTGGCCGGCACTTTTTCGTTGCAGACTACGGCATGCAGGTCAATATTGCAAACCGCTACGGCATTAAAAACTATGCGGTAGAAAACCGCGACTATCGTTTTATCAACGGTAATCCCTATGATTTCCGCTATGAAAATATCGAGATTCTGAACCGTTACCATGGTGTCCGTGTCCGCAATTTGAAAACGGGCATCCGTTATGCTGCAATCATCCACTTAAACGGCAACTTCACCATCGGTACCTACGAAAGCGACATTGAAGCTGCCATTGCCTATAACAAAGCCATTGATATTCTAATTAAAAAGGGCGTAAGCCGGAATTTCACTCCCAATTACATTGAGAGTCTGTCTCCTTCTGCCTACGCCGATATTTATTCTGAAGTTTCTGTTTCCCGTAAAATTCTGGACTACCGTCCCATTTGATGATTCCTAAGCCTTACAATGCACGACTGTGTATGTACGAAATAAAGAGTTCGCTTACGCTACTTCATGGAATAATCCACAAAGCTGATGATATACGCCCCTCCATTCTCAATTCCGGCAAGCGAAATATCCGTGGCATACCGCCACATTTTAAACTCATACGGATACTCCGGAAGCGGATTCGTATCATTGAGCAATACATCATAATCCGTGAGCAGTCCATCCGGCCGGATCTTTTCCATCAGCCACTGCTCGTTTCCATACAGAATGGCATGATAACCGTCATACTGAATCGTCTGCAGAAAGGCTTCTGCAATCTGGCTTCTCTGATCTACGGAAAGAGTATCTGTTCTCGCGGTATCATTCGTTATTTCTTCCATAACAAGCGCAACCGGATAGCGGATCGTATAGGACTGTAACTGATTCACCACAAAATTGGCTTCCTCAACAGCCTCTGTCACGCTCACCGCCTGGGAATAAAAGCTGACTCCGATATCCAGATCCGCCTTTTTCGCTGCTTCGATATAGTCCGTAAACTGTTCATCCAGTGAAATCACACCACTTTCATAGCCTCTTCCACCGATCTTTAACATCACGAAATCAATTCCATTCCGTTTCAGCCAGTCAAAATCCACCTTACCGTTGCTCTTGGATAATTCCACACCAAGCTTAGAAGTTTTCTCGCTCTCCGGATAATATCCCATCTGATCATTTACAATCTTAATTTTCGTAAAATCAATGGCGTTCTTCTGTACATCCTCATAAGCCGGATCCTCTGTCGGTGTCGGCGATGGGGAAGGCTCTTCGGATGGGGATGGGGAAGGTGTCGGAGATTCCTCTACCACTTCGCCTGCATTCCGGTCTCCATACATATTCCAGAAGTCCAGATCCTCGGAACGCAGGCCTGTGTTCTCTCCTGCTTCTCCACTTTCTCCGTCTCTTAAATCCACTGCCTCTACAACCGGTGTCGGGGTAAGCCCTGCAGCTGTTTTCCGGTTACTGCTGCGCGTATTCTGGGAAACCACCACAAGAATTACGATGAGCACAATGCCCGCCATCGCAATCATCGTATAAATCACAGGAAGGCTTAAGCCTCTGTCGTTATCGTTATCGTCATCATCATAATTGGAGTATTTCATATGTACCTTCTTTTTACTGTTTCATATCAGCACAGGCACTTCTAAGCATTATCGCGACACTCCAGCACCTTCACCGTTACAATAACAGTTGCTCTTTATCTTAATTTCTTTTCTTGATTTTCTCTTTCGCACATTGTACCATAGATTCATGTTCCGATACAAACAGAAAAGAATAAAACTCTATATCGCTCTCCTTTTATCCGGTATGCTCCTTCTTGGAATGACCGGCTGCAAACCGCTGCCTGTACAGGTATCCGCAACAGGCTTTTATTTTGATACCTTCATTTCCGTTACCATCTACGATGCAGAGAATGAGGAACGGGGAAACGAACTGTCAGAGGGCTGTATGTCTCTGGCTGAACACTATGAAAATCTGTACAGCAAAAGTATTCCCACAAGTGACATTTCCCGGATCAACGCACACCCCGGTGAGTATGTTACCGTTGATCCCGATACCATTACCTTATTACAGACTGCATGTGAATACGCATCCCTCTCGGATGGAGCCATTGACCCTTCCATCGGTGCGGTGTCATCCCTTTGGGATTTCCATGAAACAACCGATCCTGCTATCCCCCCGGATGACGTTCTTTCCGAAGCCTTAACGCATGTTGATTACCGTAAGATTTCCATAAAGAACCAGCAGGTAATGCTTACCGAAAAAGGAATGGCTCTTGATCTCGGTTTCATTGCGAAGGGTTATATTGCTGACCGTATAAAGGAATACCTGTCAGGTGAAGGGGTGAAAAGTGCCATCATCAGCCTTGGCGGTAACATCCTCGCCATTGGAGAAAAGCCTGACGGTTCTCCATTCCATGTGGGAATCCAGAAGCCCTTTGCCGATACCGGTACTGCCCTGCTTACCATTGAGGATTCGGATCGCAGCGTGGTTTCCTCCGGGAATTACGAACGCTACTTTGAAGTAGATGGTGTCCTGTATCATCATATTCTTTCTACCGAAAACGGCTATCCGGTAAACAGCGGCCTGTCCCAGGTCACCATTTTAAGTGATGACTCCGTTACCGGTGATGCCCTATCTACATTATGCTTCATCCTCGGCTATGAAAAAGCCACCACCCTGCTCGAAAATTATCCCGATGTTCAGGCAATCTTCGTTCTGGATGATGGCTCGGTTGTTTCTTATAATTACTAACCCAGAGTCCTGATGCTCACTAAAATTAACCGGTTATTAATTATTCTTTATCTTTCAGACGGTGTCGGAGCAAATTCCAACTTCAATTGTAATCCCAATCCCCTTGCCAGCTTTTTGACCATACTTAAACTCGGGTTTCTGGTACCATTCTCAATCCTGCTGATTTCTGCCTGCGTAATTCCGGTTCGTTCTGATAATTCCTTTTGTGTTATATTCTGGCTTACTCTGGCTTCAATCATCGCCTGTATAATATCATATTCCGGCTGCAATGCCTCATATTCAGCCTTCACTTCTGCATTCTGCAATGCCTTTTCCTTATACTCTTTATAACTGCTCATATCTGCATCTCCGTTCATAATCATTCTTATACTTATTTGCAAGCTTCTTCTCTGACACAGGTAATTTCTGGGATTTCTTAACAAGTCCATTTGTTAAAATTACTTTTTTCACATTTCTGAATTCTGATCAACCACAACTCTGCAGTCCTTCTTAAAACATGCAATCCCATACCGGATGAAGTTCCTCATGCCATCCTGTTTCAGCCTGGCAATGTAATCCTTTTCCTCAATCTGCTCAAGGGCAGCTTTACAGGCAGCATCCATGTCTCCGTTCTCCGCGTATTTCAATTCTATTACAATTCCGGTTCTGTTATCCGGAACCTCGATCAGGATATCACTATAGCCGGTTCCCGATTCTGCATTTGACTTAATCAGCCAGTCAGATTTATAACCTAAAAGTCCAAGCAGAATGCCATGATAAAAGTTTTCCTTTCTTTCCTTGGCAGCCGCAGTATCCCGGATACTGATGGTGTTCCAGAGATAATCTCCGAAAATCTGCCCGATCTTTTCCGGTTCTTTATTTACCAATGCGCTGCAAAGCGTTTCAAGCGTCTTTCCATCATTTCTTGATACATCTGCAAACCATTCCCTGATTTTCCTTACAAAAAGATTTCTGACCTCTCTGTTTGGAATTACCAGACGGTATTTTCCACTTTCCGTGCAGCCCTTGTGTGTCAGATAACCCGTCGTAAAAAGCACACTCCACAGATTTTCTATACTTTTATCAATTTCATCATAGGTAAGCTCCGGCACGATATCCTTTTCAATCCATTCGCCCGCAATCAGTCCTTCTATTTCATTTCTGGTCGAAATATCCGCCTTATCTATAAATCTGCGTACAATGGCGTTTCCGCTGGAATTGGACCAGAAATCCTGCGGTCTGGTGGACGGATCATACCTGAGCTGATCTGTATAATTAATTACATCCCAAGGACAGTAAATGTCCGTGTTACCGAAATGGTAACCATCATACCATTCCTTTATCTCATCAAAATGCGAAGTCAGATCATAATCATCCAGAATTTTCTTTACCTCCGGATCCGTAAACCCAAACTGCTCATCAAATCTGGAATCCAGAACAGACAACACCTTAAAATTATTAAGCCCTGTAAAAATACTCTCTTTGGAAATACGCAGGCACCCTGTCAGAATGGCAAACTGTAAACTGTCATTCGTTTTTAAAGCCATTCCAAAGAGTCCGCGGATCAGGGAAACCATCTCACGGTAATAACCATTCTGAAAGGCCTTATCCAATGGGACATCATATTCATCGATGAGAATAACTGTCTTTTGTCCGTAATGCTTGTATAAGAACCGTGACATCAGATAGATACTCGATATCAGGATCTTTTCATCCATGGAATATCTGCCCTGCTGCAATGCAATAATCGCTTTATACTGTTCTTTTTCGTTATCCGAAAGTCTGTCACTTGATGCCAGAAATGAAAAGTGTTGTGCCTCTATGCCGATCAATTCTGTAATCCGGTATTTCGCGTCCTCATAAGTTAATCCCTCCACGTTCTTAAGAGAAAGAAACAGGACGGGATGTTTCCCCATATACTTATCGCAAAGTTCTTTTTTCTCCGATATATAGAGCCCATCAAACAATGACGCATCCGCATCTGTTTCAAAAAAGGATCGCAGCATGCTCATATTTAAAGTCTTTCCAAAACGTCTGGGGCGGGTAAAAAGTGTCACCTCACTCCCGTTTTCTACCAGTTGTTCAATAAGCTTTGTTTTATCAACATAATAATATCCATTCTTTCGTATCTTTTCAAAACTGTCAATTCCTACCGGTAATTTTAAGCCACTCCCCATTTAAGCCTCCTCCAGCATGACCTGGCAATCCAATGCCTGATCCTCTGCAAACCAAAATCCGCTATACTGTATCTTCAGTATAGCGGATTCCATATAAAATTTCAATTGATAGTCCAAGCCTCTGCTCTATCAGTACTGTTCACTCGTACCTCGTTCCAGTAACGCAGCACTCAATGCTTCACAATCGACTTTCTCGGACACTTCGTCATACAGACGCCACATCCAACACATTTCTCGTAGTCAATCGCTGCATGGAAATTACTGATCGTAACCGCATCCTGCGGACAGTTCTTCTTGCAGAGAGAACAGCCGATACAGCCGACCTCACAATCCTTCATGGTAACCGGTCCCTTATCCTCGGAGCTGCAGGCTACCGTATACTTTGCATCATAGGGTATGAGGGAAATCAGGTGCTTCGGACAAACCTCCACGCACTTACCACACGCCTTACATGCTTCCTTATCGACAACGGCTACTCCGTTTACGACATGAATGGCGTCAAACGGACACACGGATACACAGGTTCCGAATCCAAGGCAACCGTTATTACAGCTCTTCGCACCGCCGTTCGGGACAAAGGAAAGCATCCGGCAGTCCTCAATTCCATGATATTCATAATCCAGTGTGGTTTTGTCACAATCTCCCTGACAGGCTACAAATGCAACCTTCCGCTCGGTTTCTCCTGCTTCTACTCCCATGATCCCGGCGATGACCTTTCCGACAGCTTCCCCGCCTACCGGGCAGGCATTGACCGGTGCTTCTCCCTTTGCGATTGCTGCGGCGAGCCCGCTGCAGCCGGGGAATCCGCATCCGCCACAGTTATTTCCGGGAAGGGCTGCAAGTACAGCCTCTTCCTTTTCATCTACTTCTACCTTAAACCGGATGGCGGCAACTCCGAGAAAGATACCAACAAAAAGACCGACTCCGCCAACAACTGCTATTGCTAAAATTACTGCACTCATTTTATCGGCTCCTTTCTACAACAGTCCTGAAAATCCACAGAAGGCAATTGCCATCAGTCCTGCAGTAATCAGGACAATCGGCATTCCCTTAAAGGATTCCGGAATATCATTATATGCCATCTTTTCACGGATACCGGCAAGAATCACGATGGCAATCGTAAATCCCGCAGCAGTTGCAAATCCATTCACAACCCCCTGAAGGATCCCATAGTCTTTCTGCACATTCGTTAAGGCAATACCAAGCACGGCACAGTTTGTTGTAATCAGGGGCAGATAGACACCAAGTGCCTGATACAGTGACTTCATGAATTTCTTCAGGAACATTTCCACGAACTGTACCAGAGCTGCAATGACCAGAATAAATACAATCGTCTGTAAATAAGTCAGATCAAGCGGTGTTAAAATGTACTGATAAATCAATCCTGTCACTGCGGAGGACAGGGTAATAACGAAGATAACTGCGGTTCCCATTCCCGCTGCGGTATTGGTCTTCTTGGATACACCAAGGAACGGACACAGTCCGAGGAACTGACTCAGTACCACGTTACTGATTAAGGAAGAGGAAACCAGAATAATAAGTAATTCTTTAATCATTGCTCTTTTCCTCCTTCTTCTCTTCTACTGATTCTTTATCTGCATTCTTCACATCAGCATTCTGCTTTGTTTCATCTGTTTCGTCTGTTACTTTTTTTATTGTATTTTTCACATCTTTGCCATTCTCTGCCGCATCTTCTGTTACCGGCTCTGCCATGCGGCTTCCACAGCCGGCTTCGCCACAATGCATACAGTCTGAATTACAGCCGGACTGGATCTTCGACATATCCTTGCCCTTCTCCTGTCCTTTACGCTTCACATAGTTCTGGATCGCTGTCAGGGCAGCCAGTACGAAAAATGCTCCCGGTGCCAGGACGAAAATGCTGCAGGGAACATAGGAATCCGGCATGACATGGAATCCGAAGATTTCACCTGCACCGATCAGTTCACGGACTGCTCCGATAATCGTAAGCGCAAGGGTAAATCCAAGTCCCATGCCGACTCCGTCAAAGAAGGAAGGAAGTACCTTATTCTTGGAGGCATAGGCTTCCGCTCTTCCGAGAATGATACAGTTTACAACGATCAACGGGATATATAAGCCCAGTGCGTCATACAGGAACGGAATGTATGCCTTTAACAAAAGCTCCACAACTGTCACAAATGAGGCAATGATTACAATAAATGCCGGAATACGCACCTTATCCGGAATGATATTCCGCAGCATGGAAATAAACATATTGCTGAGTGCCAGAACCACCATAGTGGTAAGTCCCATACCAAGACCATTGATGGCTGACGTTGTTACAGCCAGGGTCGGGCACATTCCCAGCATCAATACGAAGGTCGGATTTTCTAAAACAATACCGTTCACAAGACGCTCGGATACACTATTTTGCTTCATAGCTGACACCTCCTAACTTCGTCTGGAAATAATAAAGTCCTCCATTTACGGCTGTCGTCAATGCATTGGAGGTTATGGTCGCACCACTGATCGCATCAATCTGGCTGTCAGAGGTTGCCCCTTGCTTCGTTACTGTAAAGCTGCTTACCTTCTTTCCGGCATACTGCGGTTTTAAAACAGCCTCAGCCTTCATACCAAGACCGGCAGTTTCGGAAATACTTAAAATGGAAATTCCGTTTACGGTTCCATCGTTTGCAATGCCGAGAGTAAAGGTAATATCTCCGCCGTAGCCTGCATGGGTGGTCAATGTTAATACATAACCCAATCCGTTTCCATCCGCGTCAACGGCTTCCAGAGCCTTATCCACATCCACATCGGCAAATCCGGCTTCTTCCCATTCGCTTATGTATGCACTGTCTTCTTCGATCGCAAGTTCATTAAAATCCGACGCATCCTGAAAGACCTCTGCATAGGCTTCCTTTGCAGCCTTTTCTTCAGCCTGTGCAATGGGTTCCTTCGTTACATTATAAACAAATCCGAGAACAAATCCGGCAATCAGTGTTATGGCAAAAAGAATTGCCGCATCTCTTATCATATTTTTCATGCGTGCTCCCCTCCTTTACCAAACGGCTTCGGCATGGTAATCTTCTCGATCAGAGGTACAAGAAGGTTGCCTAAAATAATGGCATAGGAAACTCCCTCTGCGGATGGTCCAAAGAGCCGGAAAACCCCCGTCAGGATGCCTAGCAGCACACCATACAGATACTGTCCCTTCTTCGTGACAGGACGTGTCACATAATCTGTTGCCATGAAAAATGCACCCAGCATCAGTCCGCCGCCGGCTAAATGTGCGCTGATGAACGCCGGATCAAATCCGCGTCCGCCAAACAGACACAGGAATACAATAAAGGTCACAATGTAGGTTCCCGGTACTCTTAAATCAATGACTCCAAGCAGAATCAGGAAGCAGGCTCCGATTACAATGGCGATCATGGAGGTTTCACCGATTGTACCTGCAGTTTTACCAATGACCATTTTCAGGATATCCACGTTCTCTCCTGCCTTTAACTGGGCAAGCGGAGTAGCACCGCTATAGGCATCTGTATTAAAATTACACATAATGGATGTGTAGGAAATCAGCAGAAAGCACCGGGCACCAAGTGCCGGGTTCATAAAGTTCTGCCCCAGACCGCCAAACAGCATCTTTACTACAAGGATTGCAAATATACCACCGACAACACCGATCCACCAGGGTGCGGTAGACGGCAGGTTTAATGCAAGCAGAAGTCCCGTGACGACTGCGGAATAATCTCCGATCGTCACCGGTTTATGCATCAGTTTTTCATAAATGTATTCGGTAAGCACTGTTGTTGCCACCGTAACTAAAATTAAAATCAGAGCATCCAGTCCAAAATTGTAAATACCGAACCCGGCAGCCGGAAGTAATGCAATAATTACTGCCAGCATGATATTGCTTGTCGTAATATGGGAGCGGATATGGGGATTGGATGATACCTTCATTAATTGACTCATTTCCTTCTCTCCTCTACTTCTTTTTCTTGGCAAGCTGCATCCGGCGCATGGACTTGATGGTCTGCGTCAGAGGACGTTTGGCGGGGCAGATATAACTGCAGCAGCCGCACTCACAGCATTCCATGCCATTGTTCTTCACAAAGGCTTCTTCATCATAATGTTCTGCATATTCCGCAAGCTTTTTCGGAACCACCCTGCCCGGACAGACCTCCACACATTTACCGCAATTGATACATGCAGAAGGCTCCATGGCAGATACATCATCCTTCGTCATACAAAGAAGTGCCGAGGAGGTTTTGGTTGTTGGTACCTTCAGGTCAAAAATACCGAAGCCCATCATCGGTCCTCCGGAAATGATTTTTACAGGAGGCTCTTTAAATCCTCCGGCTTCCTCCACCAGTCCTTCATATAACGTACCGATTCTCACACGGAAGTTCCTGGGATCTGCTATTGCATCTCCGGTCACCGTGACAATCCGGTACATTAACGGCTTCTGCTCCATTACCGCATTATAAATAGAAATTACGGTATCAACATTATTCACAATACATCCCACATCGGACGGAAGCATTGAGGAATTGATCGCACGTCCTGTTGCAGCAAAAATCAGCTGACGTTCCGACCCTTGAGGATACTTCGTCTTTAATGCTTTCACCGTAATCTTCGTTTCATCCTTGGTCAGATGCTTTAATCTCGTAATACAGTCCGGCTTATTATCTTCAACAGCGAGGATTCCTCTTGCGTTATCAAAAAGACTCAGGGCAATTTTCAAACCGCCGATCAGTCTCTCCGGCTCCTCTAACATCTTCCGGTAATCGGATGTCAGATAAGGCTCGCATTCTGCACAGTTTACAATGACATACTCCATCTTCTCCGGCTCCTTCGGAGACAACTTCACTGCCGTCGGGAATCCGGCACCGCCCATACCGACAATACCGGCCTTACGGATCCGTTCAAGCTTCTCTTCCTTCGTCATTGACACATACTCTTCGGAATCAAAGTCTATGGCTGCCGGCCATTCCACCTCTTCATATGCCCCGTCATTCTCAATGACAATACTCATCACATTGTCACCGGTCACCACCCTGCGTGGCTCAATGTTCTTCACGGTTCCGGATACCGAAGCATAAATCGGTGCTGAAACAAAGCCCCCTGCTTCTGCAATCAGCTGACCGGCAAGCACATGGTCTCCTTTGGCAACAACAGGCCTGGCAGGCGCCCCGATATGCTGGGATAACGGATAGACAAGCTCACCCTTTGGATCTACATCCTTAATCGGCTTCGACTTCGACATATCCTTGCCATCATAGGGGTGGATGCCCCCTGAAAATGTTAATCTTGCCATATCTTACCTTCTTTCTAAACATATTCATAACTGTTCTGTACCCTCTCAGTTATGATGTATACTTAATAAATATAAACCTGTTCTAACTATACTAAATTTTTCGATAAAATACTACAGTATTTTTGAAAAATGTGTTACACTATTCTTGGGTAATTTTAAAATTGCTAACTGTGAAAAGCACTCAGAAATTACTGAAATTCCCTACTAATATAATCGAATGAATGGATTGTTATTTTATGAAAACAGAAGAAATCATTTTAAATAATTTCCAACTGAAATACCCTTTGGAACGTCTTGCCCTGCTTTCAGATATTTTGTTTCTGGATATTGAAACTACCGGATTTTTAACCGGAAGTTCAAGCATCTATCTGATTGGCTGTGCCTACTATGAGGATGGCAACTGGAAGCTCCGCCAGTGGTTTGCACAGACGCCCGATGAAGAAAGTGAGATTCTATCTGCGTTCCTTGCCTTCGCAGAGCCTTATTCCTATTTAATCCACTACAACGGCAACACCTTTGATCTTCCTTTTCTTCGTAAGAAGGCAGATAAATACGGTATTTCCTATACTCTTTCATCCAAGAAAGGACTGGATATCTTCCGGAGAATTACTCCCTATAAGAATTTCTTAAAGCTCCCGGACTGTAAGCTCAAAACGATCGAAAGCTTTCTTGGGATCCACCGTGAAGACATCTATACCGGAGGGCAGCTTATCCAGGTTTATCACGACTATACCAGCTCCCATGATTATGATCTGTATCACACACTGATTCTTCATAATGCAGATGATATGAAAGGTATGCTGGAAACACTGCCGATCCTCTCCTACTACGACCTGTTTAACTGCAGCATCAAGGCAAGTAAGGCACAGACAAACTACTATAATGATATGCATGGTGTCCCGCGCAAAGAATTGATCATCCGGTTAATTTTCGTCTCTCCACTGCCGGTTGCAATCAGCTTCATGGGAAAGGGATGTCATTTCAAAGCCGAAGGCTACGAAGGAACCCTGGTTATTCCGATTTATGAAGAAGAACTGAAATATTACTACGCCAACTACAAGGATTACTACTATCTTCCCTTAGAGGATACGGCACTTCATAAGTCTATCGCTTCTTTCGTGGATAAGGATTACCGGGAACAGGCCACTGCAAGGAACTGTTACACCCGCAAGATCTCCCTGTACCTTCCCCAGTGGAAGGTCATGGTAGAACCTTTTTTCAAGCGGGACTACGACAGTAAGGATCTGTTCTTTGAATTGACCGATGACATCAAAAAAGACCGGCAGCTATTTTCCGATTATGCCAGTCATGTATTGAACGCCATTGCCTTTCAAGATTAAAGGACTTCTATTAGTAAAGTAATAATTAAAAACAAGCATGATAAAAGGAATGTGCTGTTATAACACATTCCTTTCTTTATCCATTCTCTTCTGAATAATAATCTGAATGATATTCTGAATGATTTATTTCCCTGGCTTCTCATAAAAGAAGGAACTCTTCCGTTCATAACCAATCTCACGATAATTAATAATCTGCTCCGTGCTTCCGATAAACAGTAAGCCTCCCGGTGCAAGTGACTGATAGAACTTGCGGAACACTTCATCCTTTGCTTCTTCTGTAAAGTAAATCAATACATTACGACAGACGATGAGATGAAAGCCGGTCGCATAATCATTCTTTAACAGATTCTGCTCCCGGAATTCCACTCTGGATTTAATCTGATCCGAAATCTGATAAGAAGGACCGATCTGTGTAAAGTACTTCTTCTTCAGATCATCCGGCACAGCTGCAATACTCTTCTCATTATATAATCCGACCTTCGCCTTTGCTATAACCTGCTTGTCAATGTCCGTTGCAACAATCTTAATCTGATTGAGTGGCAGATGCCTTGATAAAGCCATTACAAGAGAATACGGCTCATCTCCTGTAGAGCATGCCGCACTCCAGATCCTGAGATTCTTGCCAAATTTCTGAATCATCTCCGGAATAATCTGCTTATCCATGGCTTCCCACTGATCCGGATTCCGGTAAAACTCCGATACATTAATCGTAAGATAATTAACAAACTCCTCAAATTTTACTTTATCTGTTTTAAGAAGATGCACATAGGCTTCATAGTCATTGATTCCATTTTTGGAAATTAATGCATCAATACGCCGCTTCATCTGGCGTTCCTTATACGCATTTAAATCAATTCCTGTAAGTTGAAGCACTGCTGTCTTAAAACGCTCATAATCCCATGTCATATGCACTACCTCCTAATTGTTTATCTCATACTAACAGAGCCAATCACAAAAAACTAATACTTCATGATTGGCTCTTAAATGTTCACATATTTTTATAAAATTTCAGATGAGATTATTCTTCTTTTGTATCCTCTGCTGCGATCACAGCATCAATATCTACAGAAACAACATCTGCATCATCATCCTTAGAAGCTTCTTCCTTCTTCTCAGCCGGTTCCGGGGCAAGTAATGCACGGATACTTAAGCTGATCTTCTTATCTGCTTCGTTAAAGTCTACAATCTTGGCAGTAACCTCATCACCAACCTTTAATACATCTGACGGCTTCTCGATATGATCCTTGGAAATCTGTGAAACATGAAGCAGTGCATCTACACCCTTCTCAAGCTCTACAAATGCACCAAAGTCAGTCATTCTTGCAACCTTACCGGTTACTACATTGCCAACTGCAAACTTGGTTGCTGCATCCTTCCATGGATTCTCATCTTCAAACTTCATGCTGAGTGCAATTTTGGTTCCGGAAATATCCTTAATAAAAGCCTTAACCACATCACCGGGCTTAAATACCTTCTTAGGATTCTCAACTCTTCCCCAGGACATCTCAGAGATATGAAGAAGTCCGTCTGCACCACCGATATCAATAAATACACCAAAGTCTGTTACGTTCTTAACGGTTCCTTCAACAACGTCACCAACATGGATGCTCTCAAGAAGCTTCTGCTGCTTCTCCTGCTTTTCAGCTACAAGAAGCTGTCTGCGGTCACCGATATAACGTCTTCTCTTCGGATTGTATTCGCTGATTACAAATTCAATTTCCTGTCCTGCATACTTGGATAAATCCTTCTCATAGGAATCGGATACAAGGCTTGCAGGGATGAAGATACGAACTTCATCTACGATAACGCTTAAACCACCATCCAGCACCTGGGATACTTTGGCTTTTAATACTTCCTTGTTATTAAAGGCTTCTTCAATTCTCTTATTGCCACGGTCAGCAGCAAGTCTCTTGTAAGTAAGGGTAACCTGTCCTTCACCGTCGTTTACTTTAAGAACCTTAACTTCCATGGTATCGCCAACCTTGATGACCTTGGTCAGATCCACATTCGGCTCATTGGTGTATTCGTTTCTGGTTAATACACCGTCGGACTTGTAACCGATGTTAAGAATTGCTTCTTCAGGCTTAACATCAATGACTGTACCTTCAACAACCTCTCCTGTATGTATTGTCTTTAATGATTCTTCCAACATTTGTTCAAAAGTTAATTCTGACATAATTTTGAACCTCCTCGATAATATTGTTTGGGGTGGAAGCCCCTGCGGTAATACCCACCAGAGAAGCAGCTTTAGGTAAATCTAAATGCAAATCATCCAGTGTCTGTATAAAATACGTGGCCGAACACTGTTCCCGACAAATTTCGTACAGTTTCCGTGTATTGGAGCTGTGCCGTCCACCTATTATTATCATAGCATCGACTTTTGAAGCAATATCTCTTGCTTCCGTCTGTCGCTCCTCCGTTGCGTTACATATAGTATTCACAACGATAATATTGTAACCTTTTTTTTCAAATATTTCAACTAATTCTTTAAATTTCTTATAGTTAAACGTTGTTTGCGACACAATACACAGTGTCGAATCCTGTTTTAACGGGATTTTTTCGATTTCTTCTGCGGATTCCACCACAAATGCAGGACCTTTGGCCCATCCCATAATTCCTTCCACTTCCGGATGCCCGGCATTTCCGATAATCACAATCTGCCGGCCTTCTTCACTTTCCTTTTGGACAATCTTATGAATCCGTTTCACAAAAGGGCAGGTCGCATCAACGCAGCTAAGTCCGTTTTCCTCAATCCGATCATAAATCCGCTTGGGAACGCCATGGGATCGGATCACCACCGTACCCTCCTTAAGACTTTGCAGTTCTTCTTCACTGTTGATTACCTGTACGCCTTTTTTAGCAAGGTCATTCACTACTTCTTCATTATGAATAATCGGTCCATAGGTATAGATCGGACCACCCTTTTCAATCTGCTCATACACCTGCTCGACAGCCCGCTTCACCCCGAAACAGAATCCTGCGCTTTTCGCAAGAAGTACTTCCATAGCTGTGCTCCTTTATTTACAAAGAGTAAGAATTGCCTGCACGACCTCATCAATGGTCATGTTGGAGGAATCTACAAGCACCGCATCCTCTGCCTGCTTTAACGGGGCGATTTCACGGTTCATATCCTGCTCGTCCCTCTTTGCAATATCCTCTTCGATCTGATGAATATCGCAGCTTACGCCCTTCGCAGTAAGCTCATCGTAACGGCGCTTTGCCCTCACTTCGACACTTGCGGTCAGATAGACCTTCACATCCGCATCCGGCAGCACGCATGTCCCGATATCACGTCCGTCCATCACGACGTCATTCTGCCTGGCCAGTTCCTTCTGAAGCTGGGTAAGACGCTCCCGGACCTTCGGATTCTTACTGGTAAGGGACGCCATGTTTCCAACCTCCTCGGTACGAAGATACGGATTCACGTTCTCTCCGTTCAGAAGAACAACCTGCTCTCCACCCACATACTGAATGGTAATATGTGCTCCCCTGCATTCTCTGGAAACTGCTTCTTCATCCTTCGGATCTACCTGCTTTGAGAAAAGATAATATGCCATGGCGCGATACATTGCTCCGGTATCCACATAAATAAATTCCTTTAACCGGGCGACCTTCTTTGCAATGGTACTCTTTCCTGCACCGGCCGGTCCGTCAATTGCGATCTGATAACTCATTGATCTGTCCTGCTTTCTTCTTTTGTATAGTTATATCATACCTTACTGCTCTATTTCAACCAGACTTTTCATTTTCACCTGCTGCATGCTTCCCCGCAAGGAAACCGGTAGACCATGCCACCTGAAGATTAAAGCCTCCGGTCAGGGCATCCACATCCAGAACCTCCCCTGCAAAGTACAGATTCTGAACCTTTCTCGATTCCATGGACGCTGGCAGGATTTCTTTGACATTCACGCCTCCCTGTGTCACAATGGCTTCCGAAAATCCTCTCGTCCCGGTAATCGTCAGTGTCAGATTCTTCAAAAGCTCCACAAGGCGGCTGCGTTCCTCACGGGTAATTTCATTCACCCGTTTTTCAACTGGAACTCCGGACAGACCTAAAATGACCGGAATCAGCTTCGCCGGAAGCAGTTCATCCAGTGCATTTTTAAATTGCTTGTTGGTATTTTTATCAAAATCACGAAGAATTCTCGCATCGAGCTGCTCCTTTGTAAGTGCCGGCTTTAAATCAATGAAAAGCTGTACCTCTTCCCCACGATACTTCTTCACATAAAAGCTGCTTGCACTTAGCATGAGCGGCCCGCTCACCCCGAAATGTGTAAAAAGCATCTCACCGAAGCCTTCATAAATTTTCTTCTTATCCTTTTTAATGAGGCAGGAAATATTCTTTAAGGAGAGTCCCTGTAACTGTCTGCACCACTCTTCCTGAATGACAAAGGGTACGAGCGCCGGCTTCACTTCCTTTATGGTATGTCCTGCCTGCATGGCAAGCCGGTATCCATCTCCTGTTGAGCCTGTCGCTTCATAGGACTGCCCTCCGGTTGCAACAATCACCGCATCTGCCTTTATGGTTGTCCCGTCCACAAGAAGTACACCACTAACCTTCTGCTTTGCTGAATCCTTCGAAGCTTCTCTCTGCGCTTCTTCCGGAAGCTCTTCGAGTAAAAGCTCCCTCACTGCCGTATGAAAAAGCACCTTCACCCGTTCCTTCTTCAATAGCCGGTTCAATGCGGCAATGACATCCGAGGAATGGTCTGACTGCGGAAAAATCCGTTTGCCCCGCTCTTCCTTTAAGGGACAGCCGGCCTCCTTTAAAAGCTCCATCATACTCCGGTTATCAAACGCTGCATACGCACTGTATAAGAATTTACTGTTCGTTACAATATTTTCAAAGAACTCTTCGTGCTCACAGCCGTTTGTGACGTTGCAGCGCCCCTTTCCGGTAATAAAAATCTTCTTGCCGGTCTTTTCATTCTTCTCAATTAAAGTGACAGACGCCCCCGACTGTGCTGCGGTGATCGCAGCTATCATGCCGGCAGCACCTGCCCCAATCACAACTACCTTTTTCATTCTGTTTCCTGTCCGGACTCATCCGCAGAGTCCTTTCTGATTAAGGAATAATTAAGCATCGGCTCCTCATCCACGAAATTGATTTCATCATTTAAATAAACCTGATAATTATTCCAGACTTCTTCAAGTGTTTCCAGGTTCTGCTTTACCATCTGCGGCCGCTTCAGACAAAGCGCCACCACGAGAGCATTAATCAGACTTAACGGCGCAACCAGAGAATCCACAATCGACACCATATCACTTCTTGCAAGTAAGTTGCAGGAGGAATACAGGTTCATCGGAGAATGGATGCTGTCCGTAATCGTGATCACCTTCGCATTCCGGTCATTGGCAAATTCCATTGCCTTCAATGTCCGCATGGAATACCGCGGAAAGCTGATTCCGATAATGGCATCCTTTTCGTTGATCCGGATCATCTGCTCAAACATTTCCGTTACACTCGTCGTTTTAATAAGAACAATGTTTCCCCGTATCATATTCAGGTAAAAATGCAGGAAATCCGCAAGCGGTTCACAGCTCCGTACCCCTACAAGATAAATGGTCTCTGCTTCCAGGATAATGTCAACAGCAGCGTCAAAAGCGACTGCATCCACATTCACAATCGTATCCTGAATCTTCTCAATATCCGCGGTCAGAACAGACTGAAGGACTTCTGCCTGAGTACTGTTTCCATACTTTGCCCCAACCTTCTGTACCGCATTCAGCTTATTCTTTACCCATTCCTCAAGAGCCTCCTGAAACTCCGGATAACCCTCATAGCCTAATCCGATAGCAAACCTGACCACCGTGGATTCACTCACGCCTACCTGCTCTCCGAGCTTTGCAGCCGTCATAAACACAGCCTGCTCATAATGATCGGAAATATAGGTGGCAATGGCCTTATGGCCTTTGCTCATCTTGATAAATTTATCATTCATACGGGTAATAATATCCATACTCTACCTCTGTTCGTCCTGCCTGTTCTTCTTTCCTGAATTTTACCGGAATGCCTGATAAGCATCCTTCAGCATTTCAATCGTTTCGTTTTCTTTCAGATCATAGTCATCGGTGAGTGACATGCTCGCCGCTCCATGAATGAAAATCCACATCTTCATAAACAGTCCGCTCGCATTTTTACAGCCCTGGGAGGCTGCCAGCTGAATCTCACGGCTGACATAACCTTCCTCCCCGTTAATCAGGTCATATAAGGTCTTGCCATGACGGTCCTTTGAAAGAAAGACAAATTCAAAGATCTTCTTGTTCTTCTGTGCAAATAAGATATACGCATATCCTAAGTTTACAAACGGAGTCACGGACTGCCGTGGAAATGCGCGGTAATAATCCTGAAAAAAACCACAGGACTTAAAAAACAACTCTTCAATCAGTTCGTTAATATTTTTATAAATACGGAAAATCGGCTGCGTGGAACAGTTGGCTCTCGCTGCCAGCTTCCGCGCCGTTACCTGTTCGATCCCCTCTTCCTGAAGAATCGAAAATGCTGCTTCTAAAATATCGTTTTTCGTTACAGATTCTTTTCTTGCCATAGGTCCCCCACCCTTCCGGTTCATTTGTATAACGCATGTTATTATTTTATAGCGAACTTTCCGGTCTGTCAAGCCAAAGCCCTGCTTTCGTCACATAATTCATCAAGGAGTTCTCCGGTGCAAATGGTTCAGGTTTCTTTTATATCTGATATGGATAAAAAAAGAGTTATGTAAAACAAAATGCATGTTTTACATAACTCTCAATAACCTTAATTGATAAATTTCAATAAATTAAACCGGGTAAGCTGCATTCTTGGTATCTGCCTGTGTCAGATCCACCTTTTCCTGCTGTGCCTGACGATACTTGAAGAAGTCAGTAGCAACCTGCGGGAATAATGCGTAAGATAATACGTCTTCATCCTGCTGCTTCCATTCCTTCATTTCGGACTCTAACTTGTCCATTTCGTTGGTTAAGCCTGCTGCATCTGCAGAACGGGATGTAAATCTCTGTTCGCCGGGAATAACCTTATCGATAACTTCCTGATTCATTGGCTTAACAGTCTGACCGTACTTACCACGAAGCAGATCCTTAAACTCACCTGTTGCCATCTTATATCTCTCGCCCATCAGAACGTTAAATACAGCCTGTGTACCAACGATCTGGGAAGAAGGGGTAACAAGAGGAGGTTCACCACAGTCCTTACGAACTCTCGGGATCTCTTCCAACACATCCTGATACTTGTCTTCTGCATGCTGTTCCTTTAACTGGCTAACCATGTTGGAAAGCATACCGCCGGGTACCTGATATAATAAGGTCTTAATGTTAACGCCAAGAACCTTGGTGCTCATTAAACCGCTCTCTAAGCACTGCTCACGGTAAGGTCTGAAGTAATCAGCGATCTCTGCAAGGAGATTCTGATCATATCCGGTATCATAAGGTGTACCCTTGAAGGTCTCAACCATAACTTCTGTTGCGGGCTGGGAAGTACCCAGTGCAAACGGAGAAATTGCACAGTCGATAACATCAACACCGGCTTCTACAGCCTTTAAGTAGGTCATGGAAGCTACACCGGAAGTATAATGGGTATGAAGCTGGATCGGGAGCTTGGTGTTCTCCTTCATCGCCTTGATAAGCTCTGCAGCCTTGTAAGGAACAAGCAGACCTGCCATATCCTTAATACAAATGGAATCAGCACCCATCTCTTCAATCTTCTTAGCCATATCTGCCCAATACTCTAAGGTATAAGCATCGCCTAAGGTATACGATAAAGCAACCTGTGCTTCACCTCTGCCTTCCTGCTTCTTAATCTTCTCGGTAGCATCTACTGCAGCCTGTAAGTTACGAAGATCGTTCAAGCAGTCGAAAATACGGATTACATCAATACCGTTTGCGATCGACTTTTCTACGAAGGCATATACAACGTCATCTGCGTAAGGTCTGTATCCTAAGATATTCTGACCTCTGAAAAGCATCTGAAGCTTGGTATTCTTGAATCCATCTCTTAATTTACGAAGTCTGTCCCACGGATCCTCTTTCAGGAAACGAAGGGAAGCATCGAAAGTAGCTCCACCCCAGCACTCTACGGAATGATAGCCAACTTTATCCATCTTGTCAACGATTGGAAGCATGATTTCGGTAGGCATTCTTGTTGCAATCAGAGACTGATGTGCATCACGAAGAACGGTTTCCATAATTCCAACCGGCTTTTTAACCTGATCTGCCATTTTATTTTCCTCCATAATATTTGATTTAATGTAACTGTGAAGGTACTGAACAGTTACGATTTAATTTAGAATACGCCGAATACAGCCATAAATGTACCGGCTGCGACTGCAGTACCGATAACTCCGGCTACGTTAGGTCCCATTGCATGCATCAGAAGGAAGTTCGTAGGATCAGCCTCTGCACCAACCTTCTGTGAAACTCTGGCAGCCATAGGTACTGCGGAAACTCCGGCAGAACCAATCAGCGGGTTAACCTTACCCTTGGTGGCAACACACATCAGCTTACCGAACAGAACACCTGCTGCGGTACCGAATGCGAATGCAATAAGACCAAGAGCAACGATCTTCAGCGTATCCAGGTTCAGGAATGCTTCTGCACTTGTAGTAGCACCTACGGATGTACCAAGAAGGATAACTACGATGTACATTAATGCATTGGATGCGGTATCGGTTAACTGACGAACCACACCGGATTCTCTGAACAGGTTACCTAACATCAGCATACCAACAAGGGGAGCTGTGGTAGGAAGGATCAGGCTTACTACGATCGTAACGATGATCGGGAACAGGATCTTCTCAAGCTTCGATACAGGACGAAGCTGTCCCATCTTAATCTTTCTTTCTTTTTCTGTTGTGAGCAGCTTCATAATAGGCGGCTGGATAATCGGTACCAGCGACATATAAGAATATGCTGCTACGGCGATCGGTCCAAGGAGGGCGGTCTGTCCCAGCTTTCCTGCAAGGAAAATGGAAGTAGGACCATCGGCTCCACCGATGATGGAGATTGCTGCTGCAGCCTTATCATTAAAGCCCATAGCAATTGCTCCGAAGTATGCTGCAAAAATACCAAACTGTGCTGCAGCACCAAGTAAGAAGCTCTTAGGATTTGCAATCAGGGGACCGAAGTCAGTCATCGCACCTACACCCATGAAAATCAGGGAAGGCATGATTGCCCATTCATCTAAGAGATAAAAATAATACAAAAGACCACCGGTTCCATTCGGCGAATCTTCGATATGCATCATAATATCCGGATAGATATTAACAAGTAACATACCGAATGCAATAGGCAAAAGAAGTAACGGTTCAAACTCCTTAGCAATTGCAAGATAAAGGAACACACATGCTACAACGATCATCAGGTAATTACCCCAGGTCAGATTAAAGAACGCGGTCTGATGAATCAGGTTGTCCAGTGTTGTTACAATATAATCCATTTCTTTTACCTCCTGTTGGTTTCGTAGCTACAAGATCTCATTAGTTTAATGTTGCAAGTGTTGCGCCTGCCTCTACAGCATCACCAACTGCTACGTCGATACTTGCTACGGTACCATCTTCCGGAGCTACTACAGGAATTTCCATCTTCATAGCTTCTACTACGACGACCGGATCACCCTTCTTAACTGCCTGTCCAACAGAAGCTTCGATCTTGAATACCTTACCGGCTGCACCAGCTTCTACCTTGATAGAGCCGGCACCAGCGCTTGCTGCCTTCGGTGCTGCAGCAGGAGCTGCCTTGGGAGCTGCCTTCGGTGCTGCGGGTGCTGCTACCGGTGCTCCTGTGGATGCGCCTTCTTCTACTACTACATCATATACGTTGCCGTTAACGGTAATTGTATAATTCTTCATTGTAAAATCCTCCTAAATTAGTGATTAATGTTTTCTGATACTTCTTACTACAAAACCATCTGTAGAAGAAGCTCCCTGGCTGGCTGCAATCGCTGCTGCAATGACTGCAACAAGCTCTGTATCGTCTGCCTGTTCCTCTTTTTCAATAATCTGCGCAATGGTATGATCGACTGCTGCAGTTTTAGGTTCTTCTTTCTTATCCTTCTTCTTAAAGGCTGCCTGGATCTTCGGGATGAAGTTAAAGCAGCTGATTAAAAGACTGATCAGAATTAAAACACAGAATACGGTTCCCATACCGAGAAGTGTATTCAGTGCAGCCTTCTCCATGCTTTCGCCAAAGGTATAAACGGTATTTACAGTAAGACTGGTTAACGCACTCTTCTCATAAATAACTTCTACCGTAGCGTTATGGTCGGTTCCTTCTACAACAGCAAGGATAGTACCTTCTGTCATATCTGCATCCATGGTGTTCTGCTTCAGTTCACCCATGCCGGTTACCACACCGATTTCATCGATGCTGCTTTCATAACTGGAATATGCACTCTTGAAAACAGAAACATCATAGCCCTGCTTTTCTGCTTCTTCCAGCTGTTCGCTGCTCATCTGGCTGAGTCCGTCAAAATAGTACTCTGCACAGGATAATGCATCTTCGGTAGAAAGGTAACTGGTATCGTCTGCTTTGGAGCTTCCACATGCAGTCAGACCAAGCATACAGATGATCATACCTAATACTAATAAATGTTTTTTCATATTAAGCAATTCCTTTCTATACTGTGCCGTGCTTCTTTGCCGGTCTGTCTTCGCTCTTTGTAAGGAGCATTTCAAATGCGCCGATGACATACTTTCTCGTGTCAACAGGCTCAATGATCTGATCAACATATCCTCTCTTTGCTGCACTTGTTACATTGTTCTGCAGCTCAGCATATTCCTTTGCACAGGCATCAATAGCGTCTGCACCCTGACCATCACAGATGATCCTGGCAGCAAGCTTGGCATCCATGGAACCGATCTTAGCATCCGGATATGCCATGGTGATATCTGCACCAATTGCCTTGGAATTCATTGCGACATAAGCACTTCCGAAAGCTTCACCAACAATCACGTTTACCTTCGGAACGGTTGCATTTGCAAATGCATAAGTAAGCTTTGCTGCAGCTTTTGCAATCTTCTTCTCTGCACACTTGTCAGCCTTGTAACCCTTTACATTGGTAAGGGATAATACCGGGATACCGAACGCATCACAGAAGTTAACAAAATCAGCAGCCTTCTCACATCCTGCAGGAGTAAGAACCGCATCGAACTTCTCTGCTTCGCCGTTCTCGTCATATAAAGCGGTACGGTTTGCTACAGCACCAACGGTAACGCCGTCTAACTTAATCAGGGCAGTAACCATCTCCTTGGCATAAGCACTCTTTACTTCAAATACCTGTCCGTTATCGGAAATCTGTGAAAGAGCGATGGCAGGATCTGCTACAGCACCTTCCATATTCTCACAAGCTCTGTTCAGATCATCGGTACAGTCCTCAAAGAATGCATCGTCATCATTGTTTGCAGGAAGCATGCTTACAAGCTCTCTGATCTTTGCAAGTACGGTTGCTTCATCCGCAACAACATCTACATTGCCTGCTTCTTCACTCTGGAATGCAGCAGATGCAGTGTCACACTTGGTAACCACATTTCCATCTAATGCATTGGGAGCGTTTACAAATAATTTTGCCTTGCTCTCTTCCATGAAGGTAAAATCCGTTAAGGTCGGGATTAAAGCAAGGCCGCCGCCGCAGCTGCCGAAAATAGCGGTAATCTGTGGAATCACGCCTGAACTTAATACCTGCTTTTTATAGATTTCACCAAAACCGTTTAATGCATCGGTTGCTTCCTGTAATCTTAAACCTGCGGATTCAATGAGGCCAATTACAGGTGCTCCAGTCTTCAGTGCAAGGTCATAAAGATTGGCAATTTTCTTTGCATGCATTTCGCCAACGCTGCCGTTTAATACGGAAGCATCCTGGCTGTATACATAAACAAGATTACCACCAATTACTCCATAACCGGTGATAACACCGTCAGAAGGAGTCTCAGTCTGTTTCAGATTAAAGTCGGTGCTTCTGGCTGTAACCATGGCGCCAATTTCAACGAAACTGTTGTCATCGAGTAAAGAAGCAATTCTTTGACTCGCTTGTGAAGTAGTACTCATATTCTTCAGCCCTCCATTTTTATATTAAATAAATGATAACGTATTAAAGGGCGCATTGCACCCCATAAATCATCTATGGTAGTATAACACAAAGTTTTTAAAACGCATAGGACAAATTTGCTTTTTCTGCAAATTTTTTACAAAAATTTTACCCGTGTGCTTTCATATATCCGTGACTGTCCGGTCCCCCACAGTTACACATATCTTTCTTTTTCCACGCATAGATATAAGATAAGTCTGTTTCGTAAAAGGATCCCCCTATGTTCCAAAAGAATCGATATTTTTTATCCATTTTCTTCTGCCTGTTGTTTCTCATTCTCTGCTCTCTTCCCGGAATACTTCCGGAACATGCAGCCGGGGATGCTCTTAATACTTCTGTATCCTTCGATTTGCCCCAGACACTTTCTGAACCCAGGGTTCCCTCCGCAGTCATTGATCCCTCTGTGCAGCCCTCTCTTACCCTCTATGCAAAATCCGCCGTATTAATGGATGCGGAATCCGGACGTATCTTATACGAAAAGAACGGATACGAAATTCTTCCGATGGCAAGCACCACCAAAATCATGACCTGCATTCTCGCGCTGGAAAACGGAGATCTGAACGATTACGCGGAAGTCTCCTCATATGCATCAGGCATGCCCAAGGTCCATCTCGGGGCCCGTTCCGGGGAATTCTTCCGTTTAGAGGATCTGCTTTATTCCCTGATGCTGGAATCCCACAATGATTCTGCTGTCATCATCGCCGAGCACATTGCCGGAAGCACCGGGGAATTTGCAGATATGATGAACCGGAAAGCCAGGAAAATCGGCTGTGATAATACCTTCTTCATCACACCAAACGGACTGGACGCTGTCTCCACTTCCACGGACGGTCAGACACACATTCACTCCACCACAGCTGCAGACCTGGCCAGGATCATGTCCTACTGCATCACCTCTTCTCCCAAAAAGGAAGAATTCCTTACGATCACCCGCACTGCCTCACATTCCTTTACCGGCTTTCAGAAGTCCGGTGAGGATTATGTATCAGATGGACGCACCTTTACCTGCAACAATCACAATGCCTTTTTATCCATGATGGAGGGCGCCCTCTCCGGTAAAACCGGCTTCACCGCCAACGCCGGCTACTGCTATGTCGGCTCCTTACGGCAGGAGGATCGTACCTTTGTCGTTGCCCTGCTGGCCTGCGGCTGGCCGAATAATAAATCCTACAAATGGTCCGATACCAAAAAGCTGATGAGCTACGGCCTTGAAAATTATGCAACACACACCTTACAGGAAGCCCTGCTTTCCTCTTCAGATCTTCCCCCCGTTCCGGTCTGTGACGGAGCCGGCGATATCTGGAATGCTGCTCTTTCTGAAACGCCTTATATTAAAAGGGATGAAGCTTTCGTAAACAAAAAAATTCTCCTTAAACAAGGAGAACATTTTCAGGTACAATATGAATATGAAAAGACTCTGACCGCACCCGTGCGTAACGGCCAGAAGATTGGCGAAATCCGCTATTATCTGGACGATACTCTTTACTATAAGGAAAGCATCCATGTTCCGGATTCCATCGATGCCATTACACTTCCTTACTGCATCCGCCAGAGCATCCGTCATTTTCTGCTTTATACATCCACCTGAACGTCACCGTCCACTTCGGCCTCTGCCTGCTGTTTGAATTCCTCAATCTGGACAGCGGATAATTCCGGCAATTCCTCTAAGGACTTCACGCCAAAGCTTCTTAAAAACTCTTCGGTCGTACCGAACAGAAGTGGCTTCCCTGGTGCATCCATACGTCCGACCTCCGCAATTAGTCCAAATTCTACTAAACGGTTCACGGCATGGTCACAGCTGACCCCTCGGACACGTTCGATTTCTGCTCTGGTAATCGGCTGCTTATAGGCAATGATGGATAGTGTTTCAAGAAGCGTATCGGTCAGCACATACTTACGCGGTGTCTTTGCAATTTTAATCAGATACTCGTACATTTCCGACTTCGTGCACATCTGAAAGGAATCTTCCAGCTCCATCAGGGTAATTCCCTTGTCCTTCTTATCATAGTCTGCTTTCATTTCCAGCAGGAGCTCTTTTGTTTCCTTTTTACTGATTTCCAGTACCGCTGCAAGCCGTTCAATCTCTACGGCCTCTCCCATGGTAAATAAAACGGCCTCGAGTACGGCTTTCTGTTCCTTCTTATCCATCTTAAAACTCTCTTTCTCTATCCTGCCTTTGATGTGATCCAGATATCATCAAAGATATCTTCCTGCACAATCGTGATTTTGCCCGTTTTCATAAGCTCAAGGATCACCATAAAGGTGACGATGATCTCCATCTTGCTGCGCTGCTTTTCCATCAGATCCATGAAACTGAAGCTCTTATGCGTCAGAAGATAATCCTCCACATAAGCAGTCTTTAAATCCATGTCGATTTCATCCTTTTCAATCTTGCCAAAGGTACTTCGTACCGGATCAATCTTGTCCTCCTGCCGACGCATCACCATATGGAAAAGCTCCTGCAGCTTTCCTAAATCGGCATCTCCCAGAAGCTCCTGCATGTCAATCGGAGGACGGTAATCCTCGATCTCCTTAGGCAGTGTCTTGTCCTTAAACCAGGTCTTTGCCGCATCCACCTGACGATCCTTTAATTCATACGCCATATACTTGTACATCTTGTATTCCAACAGCTTCTGTACAAGCTCTGCTCTCGGGTCCTCTTCTTCTCCCTCTTCGTTGACTTCCTTCGGAAGAAGCATCCGGCATTTAATATCAAGAAGTGTTGCCGCCATGACAAGGAATTCACTCATCACATTCATATCTTCCGTTTCCATGGCCTTTATGTAGTCCAGGTACTGCTCCGTAATCATCACAATGGGAATATCATAAATATCGACCTTATTCTTTTCAATCAGATGTAACAGTAGATCTAAGGGGCCTTCAAATGCCTCCAGCTTTACCGATATCGCCATATCTATGCTCCTTTAGCTGCAGATTGCAATCGTTGCACTCGTTCCGAGACGGCTTGCTCCGGCATCGATCATTCTCTGCGCAGTATCCTTATCCCTGATTCCACCGGATGCCTTTACCCCTAAGCGTGTTCCGACTTCACTGCGCATCAGAGCAACATCCTCTGTGGTTGCCCCTCCTGTGGAAAATCCGGTCGAGGTCTTCACAAAGTCTGCCCCTGCCTTTTCGGCAAGCCGGCAGGCTGTCCGCTTCTCATCATCCGTTAACAGACAGGTCTCGATAATGACCTTCAGTGTCTGCTTCTCACATGCCCTGCGGACCGCCAGAATGTCCTGATATACTGTTTCTTCTTCGCCATCCTTTAATGCAGCCACATTGATGACCATATCAATTTCATCTGCACCATCCTCAACGGCAATTGCAGCCTCCATGGCTTTTGCTTTCGTACTCATCTGTCCGAGAGGGAATCCGACTACGGTACAGACCTTTACATCCGTTCCTTCCAGTTCCTTCTTCACCAGCACTGTATAAAAGCCATTCACGCACACGGACATAAAATTGTATTCTTTCGCTTCCCGGCAGACCTTTAAAACTGCTTCCTTTGTGGCATCTGCCTTTAATATCGTATGATCAAATAATTTCGTATTCAACTTCTCCATCATGTACCCCTTACCGGATCTTGTCATTAAAGAAATCACATAACTATTCAGAACCTCATTTGCAAATCATAACTTTATTAGTGTACCATTTCTTGTTTAAGGCGTCAACTTTACAACCACGAGTTCGCCCGGGTTGAAAATCCGGATCGGAAGCGTATGCGTTCCCAGTCCACGGCTTAAAATCATGGCAGCATTTCCCTCATGGAATTCCCCACCATCATATTTCGGAAACAGCTTCATGGAAGGGGCAATCACGCCGCCCAGAACCGGGAGCCGCATCAGCCCGCCGTGCACATGCCCCGCAAATACAAGATCTGCGCCCCACGCCGCATAATCCTCAAAGAAATCCGGATTATGGGCAATCATCATATGAAAGGAGCCCGGATCCGGCACTCCCAGGTACTCCTGCACCCGATCCGCTCCGAGAATCTGCTTACGGAACTTTCTGTAATAGCGCCTGTGAATTTCAAGACCATACAGGCTGATATTATAATCCTTCAGATAAACATGCTCATTCGACAGAAAATGAATTCCCATTCCGGACAGCTTTTTCCGATAGTCCTCATACAGACTTCCGAACTCTTCCGTTTCTTCCCTGGTTTTCTGCTCATGATTACCATTGGCATAATAAACGGAATAGCTCTTTGCAAGCTCCTCCATCAGCTTCTGCGCCGTTATCGTTTTCTTTCCAGGGAGAGAGGTGTACATATCACCGGACACAATAATGAGATCCGGATTCTGCTCCCGGATGGCATGAATCAGGCGGCTGTTATCTTTTCCAAAGGACTTGTTATGAAGATCCGATAACTGCACAATTTTAAGAGGCTTCTTAAGCCTCTTGTCTTCACAGCGGTATTCCCGTATGACGAACCGGTTACAGTCAATGACCATAACCACGATAAAAAAAAGGGCAAGGATCAGGATAAATGCCAACAGTATTTTCATCATATTCCATCCTTTCCGATATGAACCATTCCATACGTTTGCAAAGGAACTCTATTCCATAGTTTATAATACTCATAAAGTTCCTTTTTCATATTTAAACAGTATAAAACATTCTCCATACTTTTTGCAAATAGTCTTTATAAACGGCCTTGTCAACCGTCTGCCCTGTCACAATGGAAACACTGCCAATCCGGTTTCCGTTTAATAAGTACACAGCTTCTCCAACCGCCTCGCCTTCCTGTACCGGTGCTTCGACGCTTTCCGGCAGCACAATCTTCTTCTCAATTCCGGACAATACCTGCCCTTCCGTATCCAGATACCGGAACGGCCCCTGATAGGCAAGTGCGACGGTATCTTCCACGCCGCCATTCACTGTAAGATGTGGCAGTTGTTCTTCATTCTTATCCTCATAAAGAGAGCTGATGCTGTAACCATAGGTCAGTAACGACATGGCGTCCTGGAACCGCACCTTATTATTGGAAGATCCCATGACAACCGCAATCAGATCTATATTATCTTTGCTTGCCGTTGCAGACAGACAGTATTTCGCCTTACTTGTGGAACCGGTTTTTAAGCCTGTGGTGTATTCATACATTTTCAACAGCTTATTCGTACTTGACAGGGTAAAGCCGGAGGTTCCCCGTGCCGTTTCATGCACAATATCCTCCATCCAGATACCGGTATAGTTTAACACCTCCGGATGCTTCGTGATCAACTCCCGTGACATGATTGCCACATCCCTGGCACTGGAATAGTGACCATCGGAATCGGTAAGACCACAGCAATCCTCAAAGTGCGTGTTCTCCATCCCAAGCTCTTCGGCCCGCAGATTCATCAGCTTCACAAATTCCGCTTCACTTCCTGCAAGGAACTCTGCCACCGCCACACTCGCATCGTTTCCGGAGGCTACTGCAATGCACTTAATCATGGTTTCCAGTGTCTGTACTTCTCCCTCTTCAAGAAACACCTGCGAACCCCCCATGGACTTCGCATAGGCACTTGTTGTCACCTCGCTCTGCAGGGTTACGCGTCCTGTATTCAGATAATCAAAAATCAGCAGCAGGGTCATAATTTTCGTAATGCTGGCAGGACTTCTCCGTTCATCTGCATTCTGTTCACAGATCACTTTTCCCGTAGAAGCTTCCATCAGAATGTACGACGGCGCATCAATTTCCGGTGCCGCCATAACCGGAATCGGCATAGATACCAACAGCAGGAATGTTATCATACCGCATAGCAGTTTCTTCATCATTGTTCTCAAGGCAATCTCTCCCCGGTCAAACTCTATACCTATAAATATGTTCCTGCTGCTTTAAAAATGAATCAGCCGGCAGAGAACCTGAAAAATCTCTGCCGGCGGTCATGTACATTATAAAAAAATCAGGTAACTGTTCAGTACCTTCACAGTTACGATGCAAAATCCATTCCAAATCGGCTTCGCCGATGGGATTTTGCATTACTGAATCATTATCTTACGGTCTCAGCAGTAAATGCTTCGACCTGTACTGAATAGTTACAAAATCAGTAACTATTCAGTACCTCATTCGTAAAACCGCTGCCAACGCAGCTTTAGTTTGCATCTACCACTTCGTGCGGATGCTCTCGTAAAAATCCGTAATCCGTTCCCTGCTCCTTTTAAAATCAATGCTGGACAGCTTTGCAAACTGAAACAGATAATCCATCATCACAATACAAAGCACGATCACGCAGAACCGCTTTCCAAGCTGCATATCATAACGGTCAATCAGTCCCATTACCTTGCCATGCAGGAAGGTGATAATGATAATTGCATAAAACCCCCATGCGATGGTGCTTTCCAGGCAGATCAACCCTTGGAAATTACATGGCTTATTTGTATAGTCCCACCATACTTCACCGAAAATCTTAAGCATCAGCCGTCCTACCAGATATTCGAACACAGTAGCCATAATGGCTCCCGCACAGTAAAGCAGAAATGGATTACTTGATAATGGCCGAAGCACCAGATATCCGATAACTGCTCCGAATCCATAGATCGGGCAGAACGGTCCTTTACCGAATCCACGGTTCGTTAACTTCTTATTACAGATGGACATATAGATCGACTCTACAAGCCACCCAAGCATACTATAAATAATAAACGCAGCAACCAGATGATATACATCGGTTCCAAACATCTCTTTCGTCCACATAAAAATCCCCTCATCTTAAATCAAACGTAACTGTTCAGTACCTTCACAGTTACGATGCAAAATCCATTCCAAATCGGCTTCGCCGATGGGATTTTGCATTACTGAATCATTATCTTACGGTCTTGGCAGTAAATGCTTCGACCTGTACTGAATAGTTACAATCAAACATTATAAGGATAAGGAACAAGCTTCCCTAAATGCTCATTCGAACAAGAAAGCCCTTAGTTTTATCCAAGGGCTCACGTTTACTTTAATTAGTTGTATTTACGTTTTCTTGCTGCTTCTGACTTTTTCTTACGCTTAACGCTTGGCTTCTCGTAATGCTCTCTCTTACGAATCTCCTGCTGAATGCCGGCCTTTGCACAGCTTCTCTTAAAACGACGTAAAGCGCTATCTAAAGTCTCGTTTTCTTTTACGATTACGTTTGACATTTACACCCTGACCTCCCTTCAGTCCCTTCTAGTAACATGACTGATTGGGTTATTCTTGTGTGCACTCACACACAACACATATTATATCATAAATCATGTACACGTCAAGAGAAAAAATATATATTTACTATAATTTAGATATCATAGTTTTTTATGTCCTCTTCCCAGGATTTCATGCTTAAACCTGTGCTGCAAGAACCTCTTCACATTTTGCAATGGCGTCCGGAATACCTGCCGGATTTTTTCCTCCGGCCTGTGCCATGTTCGGACGTCCGCCACCGCCGCCACCGACAAGTGCTGCGATGCCCTTAATCAGGTTACCTGCATGAGCGCCCTTGTCCATAGCGCCCTGTGTTGCCATGGCAACCATATTCACCTTGCCGTCACAATCGGAAATAAGAACAATCACGCCTTCTCCGATTTTGGCCTTTAACTGGTCACCTAAATCACGCAGTCCATTCATATCCACACCGGCTACCGAAACCGCAAGAAGCTTTACGCCCTTTACTTCCTTCACCTGGTTCATGACATCCCCGAGTGCGTCCTTGGCTGCCTTGCTCTTTAAGGATTCGTTTTCACTCTGTAACACTTTCATCTCTGCCATCAGATGCTCCGCCCGGTCAAGGAGCGTTGCAGGAGAAGTCTTTAATACCCTGGCTACGGCATTTAATCGTTCTTCCATTTCCTGATAGTAAGCAGTTACGTTATTTCCGGTAATTGCTTCGATACGACGCACTCCTGCTGCAACACCGGATTCGGATAGGATCTTAAAGGACGCGATCTCTCCGGTATGTCCAACATGAGTACCACCACACAATTCCCTGGAGAAATCTCCAATCATGACAACCCGGACAGTATCACCGTATTTTTCGCCAAACAATGCCATTGCACCGGTCTTCTTTGCTTCTTCAAGGCTCATAACCTTCGTTTCTACCGGAAGATCCTCTGCAATCTTAGCGTTCACAATTTCCTCTACCTTCTTTAACTCTTCGGTGGTCATTGCCTGTCCATGGCTGAAGTCGAAGCGGGTTCTCTCTCCATCCTGGTAGGATCCGGACTGTTCCACATGATCACCTAATACTTCACGAAGTGCCTCCTGTAACAAGTGTGTTGCTGTATGATTCTTACAGGTATTGCCACGATTTAAGGAAGACACCGAAAGGTCTGCCTTTGTATCCTTCTTAATGGTGCCGGATACCACCTTACCGATATGTCCGATTCTGCCGCCCGGAACCTTCACGGTATCAATTACCTCAAATGTTCCGTCTGCCGTCTTAATTACACCAAAATCACCTTTTTGTCCACCCATGGTTGCATAGAACGGAGTTTTTACTGTAATAATGGTTCCTTCCTGCCCTTCGGAAAGTACATCCTGCCACTTACCGTCACTGGCAATGGCTGCAACACTGCTCTCTGCCTGCAGGGTATCATAACCTGTAAATTCACTGACTAAGCTTTCGTCTAATTCATCATATAATGCCGTATCCGTAGAAAGTCTGGCAGAAAAGCTCTGGTTATCCCTTGCCTTCTGCTTCTGCTCTTCCATGGCTCTGGCAAATCCTTCTTCATCAACCTTTAAGCCCTCTTCCTGTGCAAGCTCTACGGTAAGCTCGAGCGGGAATCCAAAGGTGTCATACAGGTAGAATGCGCTCTTTCCATCAATCTCAACCGACTTTTCTTCTTTCTTCTGCTCAAGGATCTTCTTAAATTCCTTCATTCCGTTTTCCAGAGTACTCTCAAAACGGTCGATTTCCTTCTTCAGTTCAGAAAGAACGAACTCTTTGTTCTTAACCAATAACGGATAGCTTTCTGCATAAATATCATCAATGTACATCTGTGCAATGGTGAGCAGATCCTCCGTCTTTAAATTCAGCATACGGCCATGTCTTACCGCACGGCGGATCAGACGACGGAGAACATATCCTGCTCCCACATTGGAAGGAAGGAGTTTTGCTTCATCACCGATCAGCATGACACTGGTACGGATATGGTCTGCCAGAATACGCATGGATCTGGTCAGCTTTTCATCCCCTTCATATTTCGTTCCGGAAACCTTCTCAATATAAGCGATTACCGGTGCAAACAGATCGATGCGGTATACGTCTCTTGTTCCGTTTAAGAATGCCAGAATACGCTCTAAGCCCCAGCCGGTATCCACATTTTTCTGCTTTAACGGAGTAAGATGACCGTCGTGGTGTTTCTCGTACTGCATAAATACATCATTGCCAAGCTCGGTATACTTACCACAGTGACATCCGGGACCACAATCCGGACCACAATCCGGGCGGTCGGCTACATAGAACATTTCACTGTCCGGTCCGCAGGGACCATATTCAAGTCCCCACCAGTTATCCTCTGCCGGAAGATAATAGATATTCTCTTTCTTAAAGCCGGAAGCGATACGATACTGTGCACCTTCCTCATCTCTTGGCGCATTCTCATCTCCTGCGAAAACAGTTGCAGCCAGATGATCGGCATCAAAGCCAAAAACCTGGGTAAGCAGTTCAAAGCTCCACTGGCATCTTTCTTTCTTAAAGTAATCACCAAGGCTCCAGCTTCCCATCATCTCAAAAAAGGTTACATGGCTCTTGTCACCAACTGAATCAATATCATTCGTACGGACACACCCCTGCACGTTACAAAGCCTGGTTCCAAGAGGGTGCTTCTGACCTAACAGATACGGCATCAAAGGCTGCATGCCTGCTACGTTAAACATTACACCGGTAGATCCGTCAGATACGAGCGAAACAGCTCCTACATCTACATGTCCGCGGTCAATATAAAATTGTTTCCAGGTTTTTCTTAATTCATCTGAAGTGAATTGTCTCATGATCTCACCATTTCTGCGTTGTTTGTATTTTCAAAAGGCTCTGTGGTTCAACGCTTCCGCAGATACCTGGTTTCATTCCGTTCACAGAACGTTTCTGTCAGAACGTAAACTTATCTGCAAAGTAAGCATCCAGATCTGCGATAGCCACACGTTCCTGCTCCATGGAATCACGGAATCGTACCGTCACACAGTTGTCTGTTTCGGAATCAAAATCATATGTAATACAGAACGGAGTTCCGATTTCATCCTGTCTGCGATAACGCTTACCAATATTTCCTCTGTCGTCGAATTCACAGTTGTACTTCCTGGAAAGCTGTTCATAAATCTTCTCCGCACCCTCATTCAGCTTCTTCGAAAGAGGAAGAATACCAATCTTTACAGGGGCAAGTGCCGGATGGAAATGAAGTACGGTACGCACATCTCCTTCTCCGATCTCCTCCTCATCATAAGCCGCGCAAAGGAATGCCAGTACCACGCGGTCTGCTCCAAGAGAAGGCTCTACAACATACGGAACATAACGTTCATTTTTCGTATCGTCAAAATAGCTCATATCCTCGCCGGATACATTCTGATGCTGGGTTAAATCATAATCGGTTCTGTCTGCGATTCCCCATAATTCACCCCAGCCGAACGGGAACAGGAATTCAATATCAGTGGTGCCCTTGGAATAGAAGCAAAGCTCCTCCGGCGCATGATCACGAAGTCTCATTTCATCTTCCTTAATTCCTAAGCTTAACAGCCAGTCACGGCAGAACGCTCTCCAGTACTGAAACCATTCAAGGTCTGTACCGGGCTCGCAGAAGAACTCTAATTCCATCTGTTCGAACTCTCTTGTACGGAAAGTAAAGTTACCGGGAGTGATTTCGTTACGGAAGGACTTACCAATCTGTCCGATACCGAACGGAATCTTCTTACGGGAGGTTCTCTGTACATTCTTAAAGTTAACGAAAATACCCTGTGCGGTTTCCGGACGAAGGTATACGGTATTCTTCGCATCCTCGGTTACGCCCTGGAAGGTCTTGAACATCAGGTTAAACTGTCTGATATCGGTAAAGTTATGCTTGCCGCAGGTCGGACATGGAACGTTGTGTTCTTCGATGAAATTCTTCATCTCTTCCTGTGAAAAAGCATCAATGGGCTTCTCCAGTGTAATTCCATTCTCCTGCGCGAAGTCCTCGATCAGCTTGTCTGCACGGAAACGCTCATGGCATTCCTTACAGTCCATCAGAGGATCGGAGAACCCTCCCAGATGTCCGGAAGCTACCCATGTCTGGGGATTCATTAAGATAGCACAATCCACTCCTACGTTGTAGGGATTTTCCATAATGAATTTCTGCCACCATGCTCTCTTCACATTGTTCTTTAATTCCACACCGAGATTACCATAATCCCATGTGTTGGCAAGACCTCCGTAGATCTCGGATCCGGGATATACAAATCCTCTTGCCTTTGCCAATGCTACGATTTTTTCCATTGTCTTTTCCATTGTTCCATCTACCTCTCGTTATTTTTCTTTAAATATTACACAAATTTCCTTGGAAATCTGATTATTTTCATCGCTCTGTACACGGAATGCTTTCGCATGATCCGCGACCTCCACACCATCCGAAATATAAAGGATCCTGTGGCTCATCACTACCGTCTGCGTGGTATTCGTAATCAGTACCAGAACCCCATCTGTATTAAAAAGCTCTGCCATGCCCATGGTCTTGGACGGATCGGAAACTGCTGTATAGACCTTATTAAGGTCAAAGCCTGACAGCCTCGCCTGTGCCGGGGTTCCGATAAAAAACGTTTCCCGGTTAAAGGCTGCATAGTCCTCTGCACTCCGGTATTTCATCTCCACATCCGTAACACCGTCATCCACCTGGACCTTCGATACCGTAATGGCTTCATTTCCCATTCCGGAGTTGTAAGAGGCCACGGCCTTCAACACCTCATCCTGCAATTCCTGCTGGCTGTAATAATCCTGGTCAAACGGCTCGCGGATCGTATCCGTTACTGTTCCGTCTTTAGAAACCGCAATCACGGATCCCTCTGCTCCTTTAGTGTTTCCACATGCCGTCATTCCGGCCAACACAAAAGCAGCACACAGAACGCCCGCTAAAAAGCGCTTCACACATTGCTCATTTTTCCTCATAAAAATCCTCTTCTCCTCTTCCGGAAGAATTTACCCAATCAATTATATATGAGTCCCTCAAGGATTTCAAGGCTTTTCATTTTCCGATCCACAAATCTTCTCTGATAAATCCCTGCAATTTCCTCAAGCTCCTGTAAAACCTCATCTGAAACCTTAAATGAATACAGCTTCTCCACGCTGCTGTCTGCGATATACTGCAAGGCATACCGGGTAGACTCTTCATAGTCCTTGTTTTTCGGGAGTCCCGGATACTCGCCGTTTAACACAACTGCCTTGATTTCAAATATGTACCTCACCAGCCTGTTGTCATAAGCTGCGTGCAGCAGTGCCCGGAGCGATTGGTAAAGAAGCAGAAGCATCTCCCTTTCGTCGTTATTTTCTCTGGTATAGTAATCCATCAGCTCTAAAAAGTACATGCCGTAACAGGCTTCCTCAAAGTGCATACGCATATCTTCAAAATAATTCCTGATTACTGCCTCACTTAAGGAATAGGAATTCCTTCCCTCATATAAGATAAATTCACCAAAGCAGAATGGATTTGTAGCCGCCATCAGCCGGCTTCCCTGCTTGCGTGCCCCTCTGGCGAACGCTGAAATTTTGCCTCTTTCTTTTGTTAACAGAACCACTCTTCTATCCGTCTCTCCTACAGGTGATACCTCGAGCACCATCCCTGTAACCCTGACCGGTTCCTGCATGAGTTTCAGCTCCTTCTTTCTGCTGTTTTCCGGCATCCGCGAAAGCTTCCTTCCGGTAGGCCAGATAATCTTCTATCTTTCCTGTGCTTAAAAACTGATCCCAGTAATTTACGTTTTTCATCCTGTGCCCCCTAAATTGTCTTCTGGTAACTATTCAGAGCCATGCAAAATTGCTTTCTGTGAATGCTTGCATTCAAACAGAAAAGCAATTTTATATGGCGAAGTAACTACATGAGTAAAACTCGAGCTGTGAAACAGCGGTTTTACGAATGGAGTTCTGAATAGTTACGTCTTCTATAATTAGGGTTTACAGTTTGAAGTTTTCTATTCGTTATCTTTCGGATTATATCCGTAATTTTTGAGAAGCAGATCGCTGTCTCGCCAATCCCTGCGGACCTTTACCCAAAGCTGCAGATTTACTTTTTCTTCCAGCATCTCTTCGATATCCCGGCGGGCAGACTGCCCGATCTTACGAAGCATTGTTCCCTGCTTTCCGATGATAATTCCCTTGTGGGATTCCCTCTCACAGATAATGGTGGCTTCGATATCCACAATCGTTCCCTTACTGCTCTTACGCCACTTCATCTTTTCGATGGTTACAGCAATTCCGTGCGGAATTTCTTCATCGAGGCACCGTAATGCCTTTTCACGGATAAGCTCTGCCACAATCTGACGCTGTGGCTGGTCAGTGATCGTATCCTCATCATAAAAGGCAGGTCCGTACGGCAGATATTTCATAATGCACTTAATAAGTTCTTCCGTATTTTCCTGTTTCAGGGCAGATACCGGAACGATCTCCTGAAAGTCCATCTCCTTCCGGTAGGTATCAATAAAGCCAAACAATTCCTCTTTTTTCACTGTATCGATCTTATTGATAACAAGGATGACCGGTGTTTTAATTCCTTTAAGCTGTTCAATGATATGCTTTTCTCCAGCCCCGATATAATTCGTCGGTTCCACAAGCCAGAGCACAACATCCACATCCCTTAAGGAACGTGTTGCAATGTTTACCATATAATCACCAAGCTTGTTCTTGGCCTTATGGATTCCCGGCGTGTCCACAAAAACGATCTGTCCTTCCTGCGAGGTATACACCGTCTGGATCCGGTTTCTGGTGGTCTGCGGCTTGCTTGAGGTGATCGCGATTTTCTGTCCAATCAGACAGTTCATCAATGTGGATTTTCCAACATTTGGTCTTCCGATCAGCGTGGCAAATCCGGACTTGTAATTCTCCTTCATGAGCTACTCCTTCTTTTCCTTTCCCTGGCTGTTTTCTGAATCTACTGTATCTGCTTTCTGTACTTTTTCTTTATCCATATTCTTAAGATGCGCTTCATAGACAGCCTGGCGTTCCCGTTCCTTGATCTGCTGCTTTAAGGCTCTTTTCTCGCTGCTCTTTTTTGATTTTTTGACGATCAGACGGATAAGGAGGATGAACACAACGATAATCACTGCCCAGACAACAAGGTATGGAAGAGCAATGACAAATGAAACGCAAAAATCAAGAAAGCCGTTTCCAATTCCCTTAAGGCTGTTTACAAATCCACCTGCCATTCTCTGAAGGCGTGTCTGCTCCTCAGTCTGGGTATAAGTCTTCACTTCGTCAATATATAGATAAACAGTACTGTAGGATACCTGATTGTCAAAGGTACGAAGCTGGGATTCCATACTTTCGATCTGATAACGCACATCAGAAAGCCGGCTCTCGATCGTGATGATATCGTCAATGGTTTCTGCCTGCTCGAGAAGCTCCAATAACCGCTGCTGTTCGGTCTGCAGCGCGTCCTTATGGCTCTGCATATCCACATACTGCAGGGTAACATCCGTCACGCTCTCATTTTTGCTGATTACATTTGAGGCTTCAGAAACAAGGGACAGAAATTCGTTCAGCCTCTCTGCCGGAATCCGGGCCGTAATATTTGCAGTACGAAGATTGCCGGCAGCTTTGTAAGTGCTTCCGTTATAGACATTGCTGGTCTCAATATACCCGCCAAGCGCTTCGATCCTTTTTTCCACATTTGCAAGCAATTTGTCAAATTCTTCGGTCTCTACAGACATATCCACGTTTTTAATCAGCTTACGGCTGGTATCCTGTACCTTTTCTACGTTTTCTGTCGAACCGGTAGTGCTGTCATATTCTTCGCTTGCAGCTTCCTCATAATAGCTGTTATCATAGCTGTACATATCATCGCTAAGATAAGCCGAATCTGCCACTGCAGCTTCCGCTGCCGCACCCTTTGAAGAAGCTCCGCAGCCGGTTAATCCAAGAGCCATAAGCCCTGCCAACGTGATATAACGCCATGTTATTCTTTTTCTCATCCTTTTCATTCCTCCCTTGTTTCTGACAAATAATCCCCACATATTGTTACTGCCTGCCCGTACCTTGTTCCACCATCGAGCCTGCTGCTGACAGCCAGCTTCTCCGTATACATGTTAAGTAATGCTTCGGAGCTGTTTCTCAAGACCGGAATAACTGTTCCATGTTCATAAACAGCTCTTTGCTTTCCTTTAATTTGTTTCCGTTTCCGACCACGCAGATATAATCCTGCCTCATAAAGGCTGCGACCTGTCTGCCAAGTCCCTGAATAATTTCCGGTGTAACCGCAAGCAGTTCATCCCGCTCCTTCTGCAACCGTTCCATGGAAAATCCGGTCATGTAACCGCCCAGGGAATAAATGCCCTTCACGGCCGGAGTCATCGGTGTATCAAGCTCACTGACTGCCCCGATGATAAACTGGGTCACTTCCCTCTCATCAAGCCTGCAGCCAGCAATATAATCTGCCGCCTGCTCATAGGTCCTGATTGTTTTTTCAAGGTTCGGATCACGATAGGAAACAAAGTATGCATCTCCGTTCCTGCCAAAGCTGCACATACATCCATACGCTCCACCAACCACACGGACCTGATTCCAGAGATAATCATATCCCATCATTACCTTAAGTACCCTTAAGGCACCTGTATAAGGAAGTCCCTCCCTGATAAAGTTGCCGGCACGGCATACATACTGAACCTGTCCGGCGGTTAAAAAGCCTTCATTCTTCTTTTCAGTAACCGGCTCATAGGTTTCCTTAGCGATCTCTCCGGTATAAAGCTTCTTACGGAGACGGTCTACGGCTTCCTCAATTCCCGCATATCCCTCTTCCGGTGCGGTATAATCCAGCAGCAGATTTTCCGGCCGGAAAAGATATTGACAGAGTTCCTTCAGATTTGCAACAAGCTCTTCCTTATGATCTTCAAAATTCTTTGTAAGCTCCTCAAGCAGGCGATATTGTGGAATACCATTTACCTGTTCGGTAACTGCTGCAGACTTTGAAAAGTATGACATCGCACGGATTGCTGCCAGACTGTGTCCTGCACTCTGCATGGTAGCCTGCATATCGGATTTATACTCCGCAAGAATTTCATACAGACGCTTCGTATCCGTGAAATCCGCATGGATCAGGATTTCTTCCAAAAGTTCTACTGCCTTATCCTTCTGATTAAACAGGAACTTCGTCCGTGCTTCAAAGGTTGGCTTAACCTTCGCCATATCTTTGGCATTGGTATACACATTAAATACCATTTTCGTTCCACCGGTATGGATCCGGATTTCATTATACAGATCACTGTAGGAATAATGCTCCGTGTCTACCATCAAGGTGAAAATACTCTTTAAAATTCCAATATAAGGGAACAGTCTTGCCGGCACATGGGAAGCATCAAATACAAGATTCAGGTAACCGATTCCGTTCGTAAAAATATTATGATATAAAACCGGAGCTTCCTTGCTGCCACGCTCCTCATTGACATAAGCCGCTGCTTCCTTCTTCATATCTTCTCTCTTAAGAAGCGGAATCTTTGCAAGATCCTCCTTCGTGCTTGGCTCCTGCTGATAAGCATGGAGCGCTTTTGTTGCATCTACAACCGCCTGCTTTTCTTCCTCCGTCATCCGGTCCTTTATTGCTGCCAGACGATCGGCAAGTTCCTCTTCCTTCTTCCCTGTAAGTCCGGGAACCGGTTCTACGACAACCACTGCTTTATGCCGGTTATCAATAAAATATTTCTGTACCAGATCTTCATAGTAAGAGGTCTCAATCTTTTCTTTTAAAACTGCAAGCGTATCATTGGCTTCAATGTGGATAAACGGCTTCTCTTTGTCATAAAGCCAGCTGTCGAGTGCCTGCAGGCCAAGCATCAGTCCTCTTGGATAGGAGCCAAAATCTGCTTCACGGTAACGGAATTCAAATTCATTTAAAGTTGCAAGAAGCGCTTTCCTGTCAATCCCATGCTTCACAATTTTCTGCAGTTCTTCTTCGATAATGGAAACAAACTGTTCCTGCTGTGCGGAGGAAGCATTCTTTGCGGTAATGGAAAAGTACGGCTGTGCAATGCCGGTTTCGGAATAGCTGTAAACCTCATCCCCGATTCCCGCATCCACAAGAGCCTGCTTTACCGGTGACCCCGGATCTGAACAGAGCACATGAACCAGCACGTCCATCGCAATATACAGTTCCCGGTCGAGACTGCTTCCCATTGCAATATTATAAGTAAGATAGGTTTCATTTTCTGCGATATCATCCTCCATCACGGAGTATTCACGCTTCACGCAGCGTTTTTTGTCAAACGGCTTCTGTAACGGAATCGCAGAATCAACTTCCAACGTCTCATAAGAGGACAGATACTTTTCATCCAGAAACGTAAGGTATTCTTCCGGATCCAGATTTCCATACAGATAAATCAGGCTGTTCGAAGGATGATAATATTTTCCATGAAACTTTAAAAATTCCTCATAGGTAAGTTCCGGAATGACCTCCGGATCTCCTCCGGATTCCAGTCCATACGTGGTATCCGGATATAATCCGTTCATTACCTCACGGGAAACCACATCATCCGGAGAGGAAAAAGCTCCCTTCATTTCGTTATAAACTACACCATTGATGGTAAGCGGTGCATCAGTATCCTCCATCTCATAATGCCAGCCTTCCTGTCGGAAAATCTTCTCTTCCTTATAAATATTCGGATAGAACACTGCATCCAGATAGACATGCACCAGATTCTTAAAGTCCTTATCATTGCAGCTTGCCACCGGGTAAACCGTCTTATCCGGATAGGTCATCGCATTTAAGAAGGTGTTTAAGGAACCCTTCGCCAGTTCAATAAACGGATCCTTCACCGGAAATTCCCTGGATCCGCATAATACCGAATGCTCTAAGATGTGCGCTACCCCCGTACTGTCCTTAGGCGGTGTACGGAAGCCGATATAAAACACCTTATTTTCATCATCATTTAAAAGCAGTGTTATATACGCCCCGCTCTTCCTGTGTTTTAACAGATAACCGTCCGAGTTCAGATCCCCGATATGGCGTTCTTCTATTACCTCATATTTATCAAGTCCCTTTAAGCTTTTCATCGTTTCTTTCATTCCCTCCGTTTTCTTTCCAATACTTACAACTTTATTTTTAGATGGAAAATGTCATTAAGCCAAGCTTCGATAACTCAATCTCTTCAATCATCAGCCCGGCTGCTTTTTTTCTGGCAAGGTTCATCTGTGCCAGCTCCTCTACCGTCCAGATTTCTTCCTTATAAACAATCTTTTCTTTTCCTGTCATCGTTTTCTTTACAGTCTGGGTACGTACCTTTGCCCGTGCCTTCAGCTGCCTGTAGGTTTCATATACAAAGGTTCCCTTTTCCATATAATAAAATTCACTTTCAAGCGTTGTCTCCGGAGCAGCTTCCTTTAGCAGATACTGGGAAATAACCGCCTGAAACTTAAACGGCACCCTCTCGTCCTGCAGAAGCTCCTCATAGGTATATTTTACCCCAAGCGATACCGTCCGGGTATCCTGCAGTACATATTTAAAATCCTGATATTCTGAAGTTCCTTCAAAAAATTTCATTCTCGTTTATTCTCCCAGCTTTCTTGTGCATACCAACCTATTACTTAGCCGAATCTTCGCCCGTATCTGTATCGGTCTGCAAAGAATCATTATTATTCTTCTTTTTTTTCTCCTGATCGATGGCTTTCTTCACAATATCCTTCTCGGTCAGATCCTCCTGAATCAGTTCTTCCATAGCATCCATCACCATCTTCATCAGCATCCCCTCTGCCTCTTTGGCATGTTCAAGACACCCTAACATAGTAACCCCCTGTGCAAGAGCCAGATTCCCTTCTCCAACCAGATCCTCAATATAAACACCCTGTCCGGTATAAAGCTTCGATATTTCAATAACCTGAGGAAGATAAATTTCAATAAGGCGCTTCTTTGCATCCGTTTCTCCTGCCATGGCACTTAACAGAATGGCCTCCCTCTGTCCATCGGTTACCGACTCCATTGCAGCCAGTTCTTCTTCATACATCTTAAGATAATCGACCTCATCCTCTGACAGGTATTCATCCAGATCCACCGGCTCATCAATGCCGATTTTATGCTTCGTCAGATAGTCATACACCATCTGGAACTGGTCTTCCTGAAATTCCAGTTCTGCAAATGCCTCTGCAACCTGCTTCTTTGTCACATAATTGCCCTGTTCTTTAGCAAGCTTCCGGATTTCTCCAAGCTTTTGTGCAAAAAGTATTTCTTTATTCATATCAGTCCTTCTTTCCAAAACTTAGAATATCCTAACTGTTCTGCCAGATATCTTATTGTACATGCGTATGGGTAAACAGATGATCCTGACAATATTCATAATTTCCGTTACACTTCGAGCAGAAGCGGAACTCCAGCTCCGGATTCGTCTCATCCGTTCTTCCACAGACAGCACATTTATGCCTGGTGATACTGCCACTCTTCTTCGCCTCATGACGAAATGACTGTTGTTTTGCAGCCTGCTGTCTCGTAATCCGGATCGGTCCCCTGCGTACCTTTCTGCGGCTGGTAAAGAAAAACACCACAAAATTAAGAAGAGACGCTGTAATCACGAAACGGATGCCGAGGTTATAGTAAAACAGAGCCGAGCTCGTTCCATAACCGACAATGAACTGGTAAACCAGCATCGCCCCGTAAATAATACCAAGAAACTTCACCTTGATCGGCAGGATAAAAAACAACAATACTTCATAATCCGGGAAGGTTGCCGCATAAGCTAAAAAGATGGACATATTGACATAGTAGGTGCTGAACATCGTCGGATAGGTAATATAACCATTTACCGTTGTCCATAATCCAAGGCTCTGTGCCCCAAGCAGGGAACTTACTCCATACAGGATAAAAGCTCCAACTGCCGTAAAAAGAATACCGGAAAAAATATAGACATTATACCGGTAGGTTCCCCAGGTACGCTCTAAGCTCGTGCCGATCGAATAGTAAAAATAAAGCATGAGCAGTGTCCAGAAGTCAAAGCTGTCCGGCGGAACAATCAGCCATGTCAAAAGTCTCCAGATCTGGAAATGGTGAATGATTTCATACGGATTCAAATACAAATAGGTAAAAAAGCCCGGATTGATCCATTTCATGAGATAACCGCATGCATAACACATGATGAGGATCAACGACAGATTCTTAATTGCATATTTACCGAATTTCTTTTCAAAATTACTCATTCTTCTACGCCTTTCAAAAACTATTAGTCCATTTATTCTATCATTCCGGCCACAAATTGTAAACGCAAATGTTCCGTTGCTTTTTGCCGATTCGTGTCGTATAATCACATGGTGGCTACACAGAAATTAAAGTAAAGTAACTATTCAGAACCGCATTCGTAAAACCGCTGTTTCACAGCGTAGTTTACCCATGTGGTTATTTCGCCATATAAATCATGTCAAATGTCCATATGAATGCAGGCATTCTATGTCCAATTGCCATAATTTGCATGGCTCTGAATAGTTACAAATCAAATAAGGAAATGAAAGGCGGTAAAATATGGAAAACAAGCAATATACACTCGGCATTGATATCGGCTCAACCACCGTTAAAATTGCCATTCTGGATAGTGCACACAACATCCTTTTTTCCGACTACAAGAGACATTTCGCGAACATCAGGGAAACACTTCATTCCCTTCTTAGTGATGCATACAGTCAATTAGGAAATATAAGGCTGCACCCCATGATCACAGGCTCCGGTGGATTAACCCTTGCCAACCATCTGAAGGTTCCCTTTGTCCAGGAGGTAATTTCGGTTGCCACTGCATTAAAGGAAATTGCACCGAAAACGGATGTTGCGATTGAATTAGGTGGTGAGGATGCCAAGATTATTTATTTTGAAGGCGGTAACGTGGAACAGCGTATGAACGGAATCTGTGCCGGTGGTACAGGCTCCTTTATCGACCAGATGGCCTCCCTGCTGCAGACCGATGCGGCCGGATTAAACGAATATGCCAAGGGCTACAAATCCCTCTACACCATTGCTGCGCGCTGTGGCGTATTTGCCAAGTCCGATATCCAGCCCCTCATCAACGAAGGTGCAACCAAGGAAGACCTCGCAGCTTCCATTTTCCAGGCCGTTGTCAACCAGACCATCAGTGGTCTTGCCTGTGGGAAACCGATCCGCGGCCACATAGCCTTTTTAGGCGGTCCGCTCCACTTCCTGTCCGAATTAAAGGCTGCTTTTATCCGCACCTTAAAACTGGATGAGGAGCATACCATTGAAACAGAACATTCCCATTTATTTGCAGCAATCGGTTCTGCATTGAATGCCAAAGAAGAGGTTTCTTATACCATGGAAGAAATGGTGCAGAAGCTCTCTTCCGATATCAAAATGGAATTTGAAGTAGAACGTATGGATCCTCTCTTTGCAAGCAAAGAAGAATACGATGCATTCTGTAAGCGCCACGAAACCCACCACGTAAAAACCGCAGATATATCCACGTATCACGGAAACTGCTATCTGGGTATCGACGCCGGAAGTACGACCACGAAGATTGCACTTGTCGGAGAAGACGGCTCCTTACTTTATTCCTTCTACAGCAGTAACGACGGTAGTCCCCTGAAGACGGCCATCCGTTCCATGAAGGAAATTTCTAAGCAGCTCCCTCCCGATGTGCATGTGGTCCGCTCCTGCTCTACCGGATACGGGGAACAGCTTATGAAGGCTGCTTTCCTTTTAGATGACGGCGAAGTAGAGACCGTTGCCCATTATTATGCGGCAGCATTCTTCGATCCTTCCGTGGATTGTATCTTAGATATCGGCGGCCAGGATATGAAATGTATCAAGATCAGGAATCAGACCGTAGACAGTGTGCAGCTTAACGAAGCCTGCTCCTCAGGATGCGGTTCCTTTATTGAGACCTTTGCCAAGTCCTTAAATTACAGTGTCCATGATTTTGCAAAGGCCGCTCTCTTTGCCGAGCATCCGATTGACTTAGGTACCCGTTGTACTGTATTCATGAATTCCAAGGTAAAGCAGGCACAGAAGGAGGGCGCCAGCGTCCCGGACATTTCCGCCGGACTTGCCTACTCCGTCATCAAGAATGCCTTATTTAAGGTCATCAAGGTATCCGACGCTTCTGCCCTTGGCAAAAATATCGTGGTACAGGGTGGAACCTTCTATAACGATGCTGTTTTACGAAGCTTTGAAAAGATTGCCGGCTGTGAAGCCATCCGTCCGGACATTGCCGGAATCATGGGTGCCTTCGGTGCTGCCCTTATTGCCAGGGAGCGTTACAGCACAGATTACGAAACGACCATGCTGCCCTTTGACAAGATTCTGTCCCTGCAGTTTGAAACCAGCATGGCAAAATGTAAGGGCTGTACCAACAACTGCCGTCTGACCATCAACAAGTTCTCCGGCGGACGTCAGTACATTTCCGGCAACCGCTGCGAACGTGGTCTTGGCAAACAGAAAAATGAGAACAACGTTCCCAATCTGTTTGATTATAAATTAAAGAGAGTCTTCGGTTATGAACCGCTTTCTGCCGAAGAAGCCACACGTGGCACGGTCGGCATTCCACGTGTGCTTAACATGTACGAAAATTATCCGTTCTGGGCAACCTTCTTTAAGGAGCTCGGCTACCGTGTAATTCTCTCTCCGGTATCCAATCGTAAGATTTATGAGCTTGGCATTGAATCCATTCCGAGTGAATCCGAATGTTACCCGGCAAAGCTGGCTCACGGACATGTCAGCTGGCTCATTAACCAGAAGGTCGATTTTATTTTCTATCCCGCTCTCTTTTATGAACGTAATGAATTTGAGGACGCCAACAATCACTACAACTGCCCGATTGTTACCTCTTATTCCGAAAATATCAAGAATAACGTGGAAGAAATCGAACGTGGTGAAGTCATTCTGAGGAATCCCTTCATGTCCTTCCGCGACCTCAAAACCATTACTGAAGCACTGGTTCGTGAGTTTAAAGAGCTTCCCTCCAAAGAGGTCATTGCTGCAAGTGAAAAGGCATGGAACGAATTAAATGCTGCCCGTACTGACATGCAGAAAAAAGGGGAGGAAACCCTACAGTATTTAAAGGAGACCGGAAAACGTGGTATTGTTTTAGCCGGAAGACCTTATCATATCGACCCTGAAATCAACCATGGTATTCCGGAGCTGATTACCTCTTATGATATTGCTGTTTTAACCGAGGATTCCGTTTCCCATCTGGCGAAGCCGGAACGTCCGTTAATCGTTTCCGACCAGTGGATGTACCATTCCCGTCTCTACGCAGCCGCAAGCTATGTAAAGACCGTAGATAATCTGGATCTGATTCAGTTAAATTCCTTTGGCTGTGGTCTGGATGCTGTTACGACTGATCAGGTTAATGATATTCTGACAGGCTCAGATAAGATTTATACCTGTCTGAAAATTGATGAGGTAAATAACCTCGGAGCTGCCAGAATCCGTATCCGATCCCTGCTCTCTGCGATCCGTGTCAGGGAAAAGCTGAACAAGCAGCGTACGATCCGCTCCAGTGCCATCACGAAGGTGCCCTTTACTGAGGAAATGCGAAAGGACTATACCATTCTTGCCCCGCAGATGTCTCCAATCCATTTCGATGTCATTGAGGCTGCGTTCCGTGCCTGCGGATACAACTTTGAGATTCTTGGAAACGATAACCGTCGTGCCGTAGATGTCGGATTAAAATATGTAAACAACGATGCCTGCTACCCTTCCTTAATGGTGGTCGGTCAGATTATGGATGCTTTGCTGTCCGGTAAATATGATCTTAACAAGGTAGCCGTCATTATGACACAAACCGGTGGCGGATGTCGTGCAACCAACTATGTAGGTTTTATCCGCCGCGCCTTAGAGAAGGCCGGAATGCCGCAGATCCCGGTTATTTCCTTGAATCTTGGCGGTATTGAAACAAACCCCGGATTCCATCTGAATGCCGAAATGCTGATGCGTGTTGCCTACGCTGCCATCTTTGGCGATATCTTCATGCGCTGTGTATACCGTATGCGTCCTTATGAGCAGACCCAAGGCTCTGTAGAAGAAGTACATCAGAAATGGCTAAAGAAGTGCTGCGAATTTGTTTCCGGAAAACATATGCGTTTTGCCACTTTTAACAAAATGTGCCGTCAGATCATTGCCGACTTCGATGCAATTCCGATTACGAATGAAGTAAAGCCCCGCGTCGGTATCGTCGGTGAAATTCTGGTAAAATTTGCACCAGCTGCCAACAATTACCTTGTGGATCTCTTAGAATCCGAAGGAGCAGAGGCCGTTGTGCCGGATCTGGTAGACTTCATGCTCTACTGCTTCTACAACCAGATTTATAAGGCTGATTATCTGGGCATGAGCAAAAAGACCGCCCTGATTTCCCGTCTCGGTATCCGTGGCATTGAATTCCTTCGCGGAAGTGCACGCCATGCCTTTGAGAAGAGTACCCACTTCACGCCTCCGAGCAGCATTTATGAAACGGTGGAAAATGCAAAAACGATCGTAAACATCGGTAACCAGACCGGAGAAGGCTGGTTCCTGACCGGCGAAATGATTGAACTGATCCACAGCGGTGTCAATAACATCGTCTGCACCCAGCCGTTTGCCTGCCTGCCCAACCATGTCGTAGGTAAAGGTGTCATCAAAGAGCTTCGCAAGCACTATCCATTAAGCAACATTGTTGCCATCGACTACGATCCGGGTGCCAGTGAAGTAAACCAGTTGAACCGTATTAAACTGATGCTTTCTACAGCTCAGAAAAATCTTCATAAGAAGGAGGAAGACGCTTCGTGATCAAACAGGAAATCAACGAACTGAAACGCCTTTATACCCCAAGCAACTGCTCCATTACCAGAATCTGTGGCTGCTATGTCGATGGGGAAAAAAATAAAAAGACCGAATTTAAAGAAGCCTTTCTCTCCCTTCCGGAAGAAGAAATTTTTAAATACTTTGAACTACTGCGCAAAACCTTATCGGGAAGTCTCGGAAAGAATCTCTTAAATCTGGACTTTCCCCTTGCAAGCGAACAGGAAGGAGGCACCCAGGCTGCCCTTCTTGCCCTGCGCGACAGTAAATTAAAGGATGATGCCTTAATCGAAGAGTTTTATGACCGTGTCATCAATACGTATGAATACGTCGGCAACTACCTGATTCTGCTCATCCATGACGCTTACGACGTTCCGGGAAAGACCACGGACGGTTTAACCATGGATGATGCTTCTGATACGGTATTTGAATACATCATGTGCTGTATCTGTCCGGTGAATCTTTCAAAGCCCGGCTTAAGCTATGACAACATCAACAACGAATTCCACAACCGTATCCGTGACTGGGTGGTAGAAATGCCCGAAACCGGCTTTCTCTTCCCGAGCTTCAACGACCGTGCAACCGATATTCACTCTACGCTCTTCTATTCCAAGAATCCGGAGGAAGCACATAGCGAATTCGTAGAAAACATTCTTGGCTGTACCATGCCTTTGTCTGCCGGGACACAGAAGGAAGCCTTTCAGGCTTTGATCGAGGAAACGCTTGGCGATGAGGTCGAATACGAAGTGGTGAAAAATATCCATGAGAATTTGACGGAAATGATCGAGGAGCACAAAGAGATTCCGGAGCCTTTAACTCTTGACAAGCATCAGGTGAAAAGCCTCTTTGAAAAGAGCGGCGTCAAGGAAGAAAAACTGACTGATTTCGATAAGCTCTATGATGCAGCCGCCGGAGAAGATACCTCTCTCTTTGTGAACAATGTGGCAAACGTCCGCACCTTCGAGGTAAAGACCCCCGATGTTGTCATAAAGGTGAATCCGGAACGTGCGGATCTGGTCAATACTCTGCAGATCGACGGCAAACGCTGTCTTGTCATCGAAATCAACGATCATGTTGAAGTGAACGGCATTACCATTCATCAGAGTGTATCCTTAGAAGATGTGGCGGATGAAGAAGAATAGAAAATCAGAAAATGCTGATAACCAATTCTTTTTCGAATGATTATCAGCATTTTTATTATTTCTATGTTTGTATTTCTGTTTCTTTCTTTCCTGATCTGCTATACTCTTTCTGTCATGGATCAGAGTAGTTCCCATATACTTATTACAAGTAACTATTCAGAATAGTTACTATTACGAAAACAGATCACGATACCAGCGCAGAGCCGTAATGTACGCATCATATACCTGTTTGGAATCCATATGGTTCAGTAACATGGTGCGGTCAATTTCCTGCCAGTTGGCACTCTCATACTGCTTCACAAACTCTAACACCGGTGCAAAGTGTCCTTTATCCTCAATGAGTGCTTCCTCAATCTCCTTAGAAACCTTTACCATCTTAAGAGCCTCTTCCATCGGCTTATTAATAATAAGATCAAGTACCGAGAACAATCCCATTAAGAACAACTCTCCTGCCTGACCGCCCATTTCGAATACAGTTGCCAGATTCTCTGCGAATTTCGCCCGGAGCAGGGAAACACGCATAATCTCATTCGGACGATCTGCACAGAGCTGACTGGTCACCGCAGTGTTGATCCATTTCTTCAATTCCTTCTGTCCTAACATGGCTGCTGCATGACGGATGGATGTAATCTCAGAATTGACCGTCATATGGTTCACCATCTTCAACAGAGAAATCACAAGAGCCGTATCTCTTCCGATGACATCGGCTGCCTTTGTCAAATCAAAGTCCGGTTCATTCACAATATTCAGAAGTTCAATATAATTCACCTTCAACGGAGAGACCTTTGCCTCTCCCTTCGTTACCGGCATACGGTAGAATGCTCCTTCATAGAGCTGGTAGCCGCCCTCTGCCTTCAACTGCTCGAAAATTTCCTGTGTATCAATATTTCCGGCACAAAGCTTGATGTTCGGATAAATCTTCGTAAAATAAATTCTTGCCTTCGTAATATCAATCTTCTTATGATCGAGCAGAATATAATCCATCAGAAGAAGAACCTGGCGGTAATCCTCAAAGCTGGATACCGGCAGTTTACGAATAGCAAGCTTATATCCGCTGTTCTTTAATTCTTTCAGGCGGTTAATGTACATGTCATTCGGCAGAACCGCATTATCTACAAGCAGCACCACGCGGTCATGCGGCGCCTTACACTGTTCATTGATATCCGTAAACAGAGAAATATTATTTATGGAAATAAATACTTCCTTGTCTCCGGAAAGGGTCTCGATTCCCATATTTTCAATCAGTTCAAACCCCTGAATCTGTCCTACTCCATCATTCATTCCGGTTCCTAAGAAGCTGGGATTTAAAAGGAAGTTCTTCTTCTGGGTAAATAAGGAATATGCCTTCACGGTCATATTTTCATCAAATAAAGGTATTAACGTTGCAAGCATTTTGTCTTCGCCTTTCTCTCAAAAATACCAATCATCCATCTGTCTGGAACTACAATAACGATTTCGAATCGTCATGTTTATTTTACAATAAAAATCCTCCAGTGTCTACTCACCACATACGTCTTCTTTCAAAAAGGGACACAATTTTTCGTTTGAAAAACCAAGGGCTCCTGCCAGAAGTGTCTTCACATAAACCATCTCTTTCGTCATTCCGTAAACCGGAACTGCACCTGCTTCCATCATCCATACCCCGGAAGCATATACTGCCTCATTAGGACAAGGTGTTACGATTACCGGGATCTTTGCTTCCCTGCAGCGCATCAGGAACGGAAGCAGGGAATACTCTGCTTTCTGTTCCTCTTTCGTTCCTCCGATGCAGGCTGTTGCCGAATGATACAGACCATGGATGACTGCACGGATTTCTTTATTAAGTACAATCTGCTGATAATTAAGCCCCACATATGGTTCTATGCACAGGACATCGCTTTTCAATGCTCCCATACGGGATAGGTCAATTCCATTGCCATTCCGCTGACTGCAGATCTTATCGCGTTTCAGTTCTTCCGTCCATTGGTTCAAGTGCATCGCTGCCCTGGAACATTCACCTTCCATCACCTTTGAGACTTCACCCAGGCAAACCGCATCACGGCTGTAAAAGTCGTTGGAATAATCCCCGCTGCTTACAAGATGTCCTCCATGATGAAGAAAGCACCTTCCGTCCTCATTCCGGTACACCACATAGACACCGGAATGAATTCCTGCACAAATCAGCTCCACAGAACGCCGGAAGTTCTCATTTCCGTTCGCGCCCTCCTGATTAAGCGGCAGCTGGCTGGATACCAGAAATACCGGAATCTCCACCTTCGATAACGCTAACGCAAGCAGGGAAGCTGTATAGGCCAGCGTATCTGTCCCATGGGCAATCACGATTCCCCGATACTGTGAAAAATCACACTTTTTGAAAAAACGGAGTAATTCGTTCCATTTCGGAATCGTCATATTTTCGCTTAAAGTATTTAAAATGGTAACAACTTCAAATTTCTGATGAGCGCAGGGCGAATCCGATTCTTCAAAATATTGCAGAAGCAACGCTTTCGCTTTCTGAATGTCCACATCCCGCCGGTTCCCCTGTTCATCCCCGAAGGAACAGATCGTGCCTCCGGTTAACAATAATAAAATCTTACCTTCGCTCTCCATCATGCACTTAATCTCTCCGGAACACATCTCTGGTATAGACCTTCTCCTTCACATCGTCCAGACAGGCATCGTAACGGTTTGCAATGATTGCCTGACTCATTTCCTTAAACCTTGAAAGGTCATTCACGACACGGCTTCCAAAGAAGGTACTTCCATCTTCCAGTGTCGGCTCATAAACAATAACCGTTGCGCCCTTTGCCTTAATTCTCTTCATAACGCCCTGAATGGAGGACTGACGGAAATTGTCAGAATTGGACTTCATGGTGAGACGATATACTCCAACCACGACTTCCTTTTCCTTGTCAAGCTCATATTCCCCGTTCGCTTCATAACCACCTGCAAGCTCCAATACCCTGTCTGCAATGAATTCCTTCCGCGTACGGTTACTGTCTACGATGGCTGTCATCATATTCTGTGGCACATCCTGATAATTGGCAAGAAGCTGCTTTGTATCCTTCGGCAGACAATAACCGCCATAACCAAAGGAGGGATTGTTATACTGATCCCCGATACGAGGGTCAAGGCAGACACCCTTAATAATCTGCCGGGTATCCAGGCCCTTCATCTCTGCATATGTGTCCAGCTCGTTAAAATACGATACACGCAGTGCCAGATAGGTATTGGCAAACAGTTTCACGGCTTCTGCTTCCGTATACCCCATGATTAAGGTATCGATGTTCTCTTTGATGGCCCCCTGCTGCAAGAGGTGTGCAAAGGTATTAGCAGCCTCCACCAGCTCCGGATTCTCCATATCCGTTCCAACAATAATTCTGGAAGGATACAGGTTGTCATACAGTGCCTTGGATTCCCTTAAGAACTCCGGACTGAACAGAATCCGGTCACAATGATACTTCTCCCGCACCGCAACTGTAAAGCCTACCGGAATCGTCGACTTGATTACCATAACAGCCTTCGGATTGACCTGCATCACAAGCCGGATAACCGCTTCTACCGCAGAGGTATCGAAGAAATTCTTCTTTGAATCATAATTGGTCGGTGTTGCAATTACGACAAACTCAGCATCCCGGTAAGCCGCCTCTGCATCTGTGGTTGCCACAAGATTCAAATCCTTTTCCCTTAAATATTTCTCAATATATTCGTCCTGGATCGGTGACTTGTGCTGATTGATCAGATTCACCTTTTCTTCTATAATATCCACTGCCATCACTTCATTGTGCTGTGCCAGCAAGGTCGCAATACTTAAGCCGACATATCCTGTTCCTGCTACTGCAATCTTCATCTGTTTTCCTCCTGACCGTAAAATTCCTGATACCACTGTGCAAAATTCCTTAATCCGGTTCGCAAGTCCGTTTTCGGGCAATAATCAAAGTCCTCCTGCAGGGCCTGTGTGTCTGCATACGTCACGGGTACATCTCCCGGCTGCATCGGCACAAGCTTCTTATGTGCTTCAAAATCATAGTCTGCCGGAAGGACTCCTGCTGCTACCAGCTCCTGCTGCAGAATATCCACAAAATCAAGCAGATTCTCCGGATGTCCGCCTCCAATATTATATACCTTGTACGGAGGAACCGGTAATCCGTCTGCTCCGTTTACCCGTTCCGGAGCCCCCTTCATCACACGCACGATTCCTTCCACAATATCATCCACATAGGTAAAATCCCTGCGGCAGTTTCCGTAATTAAAAATCTCGATGGTTTTCCCCTGAAGAAGCTTATTTGTAAAACCAAAGTATGCCATATCCGGTCTTCCTGCCGGTCCATAAACGGTAAAAAACCGTAAGCCGGTAGATGGAATGTTATATAACTTGCTGTAGGCATGTGCAAACAATTCATTCGACTTCTTCGTTGCTGCATACAAAGAGACCGGATGATCTACCGGATCCTCAGTGGAAAACGGCACCTTTTCATTCCCTCCATAAACAGAAGAAGACGATGCATATATAAGATGCGCAACGCCCTGTTTTCCATCATCGTAGGAATGACGGCATGCCTCTAAAAGATTGTAAAATCCAATCATATTAGAAGAAATATATGCATCTGGATTCGTAATGGAATACCGTACACCCGCCTGTGCCGCAAGATTTACAACAATCTGTGGTTCATAGGCTTCGAACAATTCCTGTATCATTGGGCGATCAGCAATATCTCCCTTTTTGAATATCCATTCCGTTTCCGGATATTCCTTTGATAGCTTCTCTATTTGTTTAAGTCTCCACTCTTTAATACGGACATCATAATAATCATTCAGATTATCAATCCCAATGATTCTTTCCGGCTTTTTTCCTTTTAAAAGTCTCATTACAAGATTGGCTCCGATAAAACCAGCTGCTCCGGTGACAAGTATTGTGGTTCCTTTCAGATTTAACTCATGCATATTTATTCTCTTTACCCTTCCAAATCATCCATCAATCTATTTTCCTAATAACCCACATAAAGTAGGACTTGTATGCTTTCAGAAAATCTGCATACGCACCCTACTTTTGTGACTAGTATAATTATTTATACTTTACCATTAATTCAGATAATTGTAAATGTCCTCGTTCCCTCCCACATTATTCTTAAGAACGATCGGGCAAAAGACTCTCAAATATTTCCCCTAAATCTGAGCTTCTCTATCATCTTGAATTTAACTCACACTTATTACATGTTTTGATTTTGCCCTTTACCCAAGCCATTCAGGACCTCTTCAACTGCCGTGATGTAAGCAATGAATGGGAACGGACATTCATGTAATGAATCCCCCTTTCTCATTCTATATTATAATTAAAACCTCTGTTTTGAAAATTTTTAGACTGAATTGTATTTTTTGTGTAATAAAAAAACCTATACCGCCATTTTAAGCCTATATGTGATTTTATCTTCGAAATAATCCAAAAAATAATATTTTAAGCAGTTTATACATTGGCGAATGCCATGATCTTCATTTATCTGCTTTTCCAGATGTCTCTCTCATACTCTTCAATCGTCCGGTCAGAGGAAAAGTATCCGGCTTTTGCAATGTTAATAAGCATCATCTTTGCGAATTTCTCACGGTCGTTGTAGCAGGCATAGGCCTCTTCCTTCTTTTCACAGTACTCTTTAAAGTCAAGGAGGGTCATGAACCAGTCCTTGTTTAAAAGCTCCTTCTGCAAGCGTGTGAGATTCTCTTCCTGTCCGATGGCAAGGAGCTCCTTTGATGTAATAAAATCAACTGCTTCCTTAATATCCGGATCCTTCTCATAAAAATCCTTCGATACATAATCGGACTTTTCATAATGTGCAATGACTTCCTCGCTGGATGCTCCGAAAATAAAGATATTGTCATCTCCTACAAGTTCATGGATCTCCACATTTGCACCGTCTTCTGTTCCAAGCGTTACCGCACCGTTTAACATGAACTTCATGTTACCTGTTCCGCTCGCTTCCTTGGATGCAAGTGAAATCTGCTCAGAAAGATCGGTTGCCGGGATCAGCTTCTCTGCCTTGGTTACATTATAGTTTTCCACCATAACAACCTTTAAATAAGGGCTCACCTCAGGATCTGCATTCACGAGCTCCTGCAGACACAGAATCAGATGAATGATATCCTTGGCAATCACATAAGCCGGTGCCGCCTTGGCACCAAAGATTACCGTAATCGGTGTTTCCGGTTTCTTTCCTGCCTTGATTTCCAGATATTTATGAATGACAAACAGGGCATTCATCTGCTGCCGCTTGTATTCATGCAAACGTTTGATCTGGGTATCAAAGATACTGTCCGGATTTAAGGTAAGGTTCTGTGTTTCCTTTAAATAAGCACACAGCTCCTTCTTATTTTCCATCTTTACATCCAAAAGCTTTTTAAGGAATTCCGGATCGTCCTGATACGCTAAGAGCTTTGTTAATTCCATGGCATCCTTACGGTATCCTCTTCCGATTGTTTCATCTAAGAGTGCCGTGAGCCTTGGATTACAATGTAACAGCCAGCGGCGGAACGTGATACCGTTTGTCTTATTGTTAAATTTCTCCGGATAAAGCTCATAAAACGGATGAAGCTCGGTCTTTTTCAGAATATCCGTGTGAAGGGATGCCACACCGTTTACGGAAAAGCCGTAATGAATATCCAGATGTGCCATATGCACAGTGTCATTGCGGTCGATAATGACTACCTTTTCATCATCGAATTTACGGCGTACCTTATCATCAAGAACCTCAATGATCGGAACGAGCTGCGGCACAACCTTATTCAGATAGGCAATCGGCCACTTTTCCAATGCTTCTGCCAGAATCGTATGATTCGTATAGGCACAGGTCTTTGAAACAATAGCAATGGCTTCGTCCATTGCTATGCCCCGCTCCATCAAAAGACGGATCAGCTCCGGAATAATCATGGTCGGATGTGTATCATTAATCTGGATCACCGCATAGTCTGACAGATCATGCAGATTTGAGCCACGCTTTACGCTTTCGTCCAGAATAAGCTGTGCGCCGCTGCTTACCATAAAGTACTGCTGATAAATACGAAGCTGTCTTCCCTCCTCATCCGAATCATCCGGATAAAGGAACAGCGTCAGATTCTTCTCAATGTCCGTTTTATCAAAGAAAATGCCATCCTGAACCAGATTCTCATCCACGGAATCCAGATCAAATAAATGAAGCTTATTGGTGTGATTTTCATAACCTGTCACATCAATGTCATACATTCTGGCATTCACCTTCAGATTGCCAAAGCTTACCGGATAAACCACCTCGGTACGGTTCAGCCAGCTTTGCGGCTCCATCCAGGGATTCGGAGTTTCCTTCTGCAGGTTCTTTTCAAATTCCTGCTTAAAAAGTCCCAGATGATAATTTAATCCAATTCCATCTCCGTTTAGGCCTAAGGTTGCCATGGAGTCAAGGAAGCAGGCAGCCAGTCTTCCAAGCCCGCCGTTTCCAAGAGACGGTTCAGGCTCAATCTCTTCAATTGCTGCAAGACTCTTTCCGTTACTTGAAAGAATATCCTTTACTTCATCATAAATTCCAAGATTAATCAGATTGTTGGAAAGAAGCTTGCCAATCAGAAACTCTGCTGAAACATAGTAGATCTTCTTTCCCTTCTGCTCGCTCTGTGCACGCTCTCTTTCCTTTGCCATCTCTTTCACAAGCTCAAGGAGCATGAAATAAATCTCCTTCTCGCCTGCTTCCTGAATGGACTTTCCAAGTTTTTGTTCCAATAATTCTTTATTCAACATCTGTTTTCTCCTTTTCGGGGGAATGCTATCCTTTTACGGCTCCGGATGCCACACCTTTAATAATATATTTTTGTCCGGACAGATATACAATGATAATCGGGATTATGGTTAACATAATACTTGCCATCATTGGTCCCATCTCAACCTTTCCGTAGCTTCCCCGGAAATACTGGATGAGCATCGGGATCGTTTTATATTTCTTAATATCAAGCACCAGGGTCGGAAGAAGATAATCATTCCATACCCACATGGCTTCCAGGATTCCTACGGAAATCATCGTTGGTGCCAGCATATGCATATCAATCTTAAAGAACGTCTGGATCGGATTACAGCCATCGATCAGGGCTGCCTCTTCTACCTCAAGCGGAATGGACTTTACGAAGCCACAGAACATGAATACGGCAAGTCCTGCCCCGAATCCAAGATAGATTACCCAGATATTCCAGGGAGTATTTAAATGAAGTCTATCTGCGGTCTGTGACAGGGTAAACATCACCATCTGAAAAGGAACCACCATCGAAAAGACAAACAGGAAATAAAGTACCTTAGAAAGGATGCCCTTTACACGGGTAATGTACCATGCACACATGGAACAGAAAAGCAGAATCGCTGCCACGGAAGTAATCGTAATAAATAAGCTATATCCCAGGCTGTTCAAAAAGCCTTTGGATTCAATAGCATTAATATAGTTTTCCAAACCTGCAAAGGTTTCTGCGGTAGGAAGCTTGAAAACGCTTCCGGTGCTGATGGCAGATTCCTTTTTCAGGGAATTGATCAAAATCATAAAAACAGGATAAATCCATAACAGGGAGAGGATGGTCAAAATGACAACTAATATGGTATTTCCGACTTTTTTCTTTGTATTCATTACTGCTGCACCTCCCTTGATCTGGTTGCTCTAAGCTGGAACAGGGAGATAAAAATTACCAGTGCACAGAAGATCACTGCCTTCGCCTGTCCGTAACCCTTCCACTGCATACCGGAGCGTGCATAGAAGGTATTGTAAATGTTAAGGGCCATCATATCGGTCATATGGTTCGGATCCCCGCCGGTCAACGCAAGGTTCTGGTCAAACAGCTTGAAGGAATTCGTTAAGGTTAAGAAAATACAAATGGTAACGGAAGACATTACCATGGGAATTTTAATTTTAAACAAGGTCTGCAGGCGGTTTGCTCCGTCAATCTCGGCTGCTTCAATTAAAGAATCCGGAACGTTCTGCAGGCCTGCAATGTAAATAATCATCATGTAACCAATCTGCTGCCATCCCATCAGGATAATGAGTCCCCAGTAGCCTGCGGTTGCATTTAATGCAAGCAGGGGCTGTTCTAGAATCGTCATCACACAGTTAATCAGGATCTGCCAGATATAACCAAGCACGATACCACCGATGAGGTTTGGCATAAAAAACACGGTACGGAAAACATTTGTTCCGCGTAATTTCTGTGTCAGTAAAACGGCAAGTGCAAATGCCAGAATATTAATACTTAAAATGGATACCACTGCAAACAATACGGTAAATCCAAATGCCCTCTGAAAAGAGGTGTCCGTAATTGCAGCACGGTAATTTGCAAGTCCTACCCACGTCGCATTTCCTACTGTTGTAAATTTACAGAAGGATAAGTATAAGCCCTCCACAAACGGAACAATAAATCCGATGATAAATGCAGCCAGCGTGGGCAGAATAAAAATAACTGCATGTTTCTTTATTGCCTTCTCCATAACATAACCTCCATATTACATAAGAATGGGCAGACAGTATTTTCTGCCTGCCCATTCCGGTTTCTTTATTTACTGCTGATTGGCAAGCTCATATTCGGTTGCCCATCCATCTACGAATGCACTTACTACTGCATCCCAGTTTGCATCGGTCTCATCTGCCGCATAAGCGGTTAATGCAGATCCTACACCATTCTTCCATTCTTCAGAAGGCATGGTTGTGAAGTTCCATGATACAGGTGTCTTTCCTTCTGCGGTATATGCGCTGTCCTGCTTAACAAATAAGTTTGGAGATTCCTTTGCGTTCTTGAAAGGAATAACAAATCCCATTTCATCAGACATGGAAGCAGTTCCCTTATCGGAAGTTACACACCAGTACATGAAATCAAGTGTTGCCTGGATATCATCTTCAGAAGCATCCTTGTTTACACACCAGTAATTTTCAGTACCGGTACAAAGTCCCTGGTTTGCTTCATCACCAACACCGATATAGATCGGAATCATGGCAAGATCATCATCGGTAAACTTACCGTCACCAACCAGGTTTCCATATTCCCAGGAACCATTCTGGAAGAATACGGCTTCCTTGTTTAAGAATTCATTTCTGGAATCGTCACCGGTCTTTGCTGCAAGATCCTTGCCGCTGCAGGTGCTGTTATTTACATACAGATCCCAGATGTTACGGTATGCATCAAGATAGGTTCCCTTGATAGCCGGAGTAGATCCGATACCGTCTTCCTTATACTCGAAGTAAATCGGAAGGTTTGCAAGATGGGTCTTGAATCTCCAGTCAGAGGATCCGTCCATACCTGCGGAAGTAAATGCTGCAAATCCAAGCTCAGAAGAACGGCTTGTAATATCTTCTGCAACCTTCTTTAAATCAGCAAAGGACTTGATGTCATCTATGCTGTAGCCTGCTTCTGCAAGTAAGGTCTTATTGCAGATCAGTCCGTAAGATTCAATAACATATGCAATACCAGCTACTGCATCTCCATCCTTTAATGCGAAATCTTCGCTTGTCAGTTCGCCATAGATTGCAGATCCGGAAAGGTCATAGCAGTAATCCTTCCAGTTTGCAAGACCAACCGGTCCGTTTACCTGGAACAGGGTAGGAGCTCCGCTCTTTCCCATTTCACTCATCAGAGTGGTTTCATAATTTCCGGAAGCTGCTGTCACAACAGTAACCGGTACGCCGGTCTCTTCGGTATAAGCCTTTGCCAGATCCTGCCACTGCTCATCCTGCTCCGGCTTGAAGTTCAGGTAATATACAGATCCTGCTCCGGTGCTTGTTGCTGCTTCGCCTTCAGAAGCCTCTGTGCTTTCTGCTGCATCTGCAGCCTCTGCTGTTTCTGTTGTTTCTGTTGTTTCTGCTGCTGTGCTTTCGCTGCTGTCACTTGCAGTATCTGTAGAGGTGCTTCCGCAACCTGCCAGAACTCCTGCTGTCATCATAGCTGCCATACCAAGGGCAAGCCATCGTTTTACATTTTTCATAGTATTCCTCCCATTTCTTTTATGATCCGCACCTTCATGGAAGAGTGCGTTTCTTTGTTTTGTTATACTTATCTTATCAGAAATGTAAAAGATCCATTATCAATTATTCTACCTCGAATGCAAAAAAATAAACCTGATATGATTTTTCATACAGGTTTATTTTTTGTTATCTGAATCATTCCTTATCTTCTTACTGCTCAGCTTCAAATTCCAGCACACTTTCCTGCACCATCTGCACAAACTTCTCCGGTGTAATCTTCTGTTCCGCCAGAAGCGGCAGTGTAACTCCCAGTGTCTCTTCCTGTAGGATGGAATTCCATTTCACCTGATAGTTTGGAACAATCTGATCTGCCCTGGAAAATGCTTTCAGATAATCCTTTAATACCTGTGGCTTGTCTGTCAGATCCTGGTTAAAGAGAGTTTCTTTTTCATTCTTATTATATTCTGTCCGGAACTTCAAAAATTCCACTGCCGCCGCTTTAACTTCATCCGGGTAGCTGGAAACAACCGCCCAGCCAAAGGTTTCCGGGGATGCCACCAGTGTATGCTCCGGAAAAGAAGAAAACCGTATCTCATCCCCTCTGTTTTCCGGGATCTGGTCAATCAGCCAGTAACCATTCGGAATCATAGCCGCCTTATCTGAAAAGAAATTGGAATACGCCACATCATAGTCCGTATGGAGAGCATCGTCTGTTGTATAAGAAAACAGCTTCTGCAGCACCTCTCCCAGATACAGACCGCTTTCATTATCATAGCTTTCCGGAAGCATCTGTCTCATGAACTCTGCCCCTTCTTTACTTTCCGCAAGGGCTGCCGTGGCAATCAGCATCGGTGCCCATCCGGTTCCCTCCGTATGCAGGGCAAGCGGCGTAATTCCATGCTCCTTTAAGGTATCGCAGCATTCCCAGAATTCCTCCCAGGTTTCCGGAAAGCGGTCAATCCCCGCCTGTGCAAACAAATCTTCATTCCAGAATATTCCGGCACAGGTAAATGCCGATGTGCTGATCGGTCCTAAATATACCTCTCCATCTGCATAGGTACTTCCCTGCAGCACAAACGGTTCAATATTCGTCTTCCAGGAAAGGTCCTCTTCCAGATAAGGACTCAGATCCTCAAGTCTTCCTTCTTCCACCATCATCATATAAAAGGAAGGAATCGTACATACATCATAAATAACTGCAGGCAGACTGTCCGTTACATTCATTCTTCTGAGATTCTGCCGGTATTCCTCCTCCGTTTCAAGTACCCATTCCACATCCAGGTAATACTTTCCTGCATAGGCTTTATTAAACGCATCGGCAAGCTCCTGATTGTTCTTCTTTCCCGTGGTCGGATCCACCGTAAAAATAATCGGAATGGAAATCACGCTGCTCTCTTCCTTAACCGTATTTTCACTCTCCGTTCCTGCACATCCCGGAACTGCCATGCCACACAGCATCATAAAAAGAAAGAACATCATGCCTTTCCTGCATTTTCTATAAATTCTCTTCATGCTGTTCCCCTTCCCCCGGGATTTCGATCGTACAGGTTGTTCCATCCTGCTCTGCCCGGTAAGTAAACAGGACCTCTTCTCCATATTTCAGCCTAAGTCTCGTCAGTACATTGCTCACTCCATAGCCGTTTTTCGCATTCTTAGGAAAAAGCTTTCTGGCTTCCGAAAGGGGCCTGCCGTTTAATGCATTGATCTTTTCTGCCATTTCCTCCGCAATAGGTATCCCGCTGTTATAAACGGTAAGAATCAGCCTGCCATCCTGCTTATACACATGAATCCGGATCTGACCGCCCTCATAGATTTCACAGAAGCCATATTTAATCGAATTTTCCACAAGTGGCTGTAAAATCAGCTTTAACACCCAGGTTTCTTCCGGATCCACTTCACAGTCTATCGTATAGGTAAACAGATTTTCATTACGGATCTGTCGGATCTGCAGATAACTCTTCACATTTTCAAGTTCATCTTCCACCGTAACAATTTCACTTCCCTTACTTAACGAAAGCCTCAGATATTTAGACAGAGCCTGAATCATATTCATCGTGGTCTCTTCTTTATTAATTCTCGCCAGCATATAAATCGTGTCCAGCGTATTATATAAGAAATGCGGATTAATCTGGCCGATCAGCATATTTAATTCACTGGTGCGCAGCTCCTTCTGCTGTGTCCTGATCTCATCCAGCAGCTCTTTGATATTGGAAAGCATCTCATTATAGGCATTCCCGATCTGGTCAAGCTCTGTTTTCGTATTCAGATGGACCAGCTTACCGAAATCCTCTCCGTTAAATTCTGTCATGGCCCGGTTCAGTTCCTTAATGGGCTTCGTAAATTTATTGGAAAAATAAATACTTAATACTACGGCAATCGCAATAACTAACAGGTAGATGACAAGCAGCACCCAGAATACCTTGGTAATTTCCTTACCAAGTACCCTCTCAGGAACAAGTGTAAATACCGAAAATCCACACTCCTCCTGTTTATAAACAGATAATATGCCTCCGCTTATTTTCTCATTTTCAACCAGAGATCCATACCCTTGTGTCTGCGCATAATCAGCCAGAACAGCTTCCTGCTCCGGGGATAACGTAAAACCTTCGGGATACCAGTACGCACAGATTCTTCCCTGTGGATCCATAATTCCGATTGCTGCCTCCTGTGTGAGCGTATCTTCTTCAAGCAGCAGACTCTGCAAAAACTCCGGATTCATCTTAAAAAACAAATATCCAGGCTCATGTGCATAATTCAGGCTGTGTACCTTGCGTCCGACAAACAGTGCTTCTTCACCTGTCCCAAACAGATAGTCCTTCATAACAAACCACCTGGTATCGGCATAGGAACTGCCAAGCTGCTGCACCAGAAGGCTGTCAGCAAAATACTGATAGGGAATCTTAGAATAGGACCGGGTATAAAGATTTTTCTTATTATCCACATAACAGTATTCTGAAACATGATCGAGGTCAATATAGGCAAAATATTTACTTAAAGAATTCCGGTCTACCTCTTCCATAGGCTTTGCCTTAAGACTCTGCTGCACCTGATCATTTAAAATGCATTCTTCTGTCACCTTTTCGGTCTTCTGATACAGGTTATCAAGTGAAATCCCGGTCTTTTCCGTCATAAAGGTATATTTATCCGTAACGATTCCCATCATAATATTACGCATATAAAACCAGACTCCCATGCTTGACAAAAACAGCGCAAGCAGAAGAAGTCCGATTGTATATTTCAGATATTTTCTTTGAATTCCGGAGGTTGCTTTTCTGATTTTCATATGATAAATTCTTATATCCCTTCTAAACGGCTACCATTCCTTCTTATATTCGGTGGGAAGCTTCCCGGTATATTCCTTAAACAGATGGGAAAAGTAAGATGGATTGCTGATACCGATCTGTTCACAAATGCTTCCGATACTTTCATTCCCGTTCTGCAAAAGCTTCTTGGCCTTTTCCATCCGGCACTGTAACAGATATTTTTTAAAGGACATCTGCTGGCTTTCTTTAAATACCCTTCCAAAATAAACGGGATTCAGGTACACATGCATGGCGACCGCTACAATCGAAAGATCCTCCTCCTGCAGATGCTCATCAATATAGGCCAGGGCTTCTGTCATATATTCCCGGTTTCCTCCAACCTCATGACTGGCGGCATAATTCTTTCGTTCTTCAATTGCCCGGCACAGAATCTTATAGCTCACATCCACTTCCTTCGATGCACTTAAGTTCTGCATATTGGAATAATAATTCTGGAACTGCTTTTTTAATTCCTCCGACATTCCATAAGTCTCTTCCAGGAAAACCTCAGCATCAAGCATGACCGTATGAAGTCTCTGGCGCTGTGTCTCCTCCTGTGCCGGAAGCGTGTAAAGGAAGTGTACAAAAGCCTCCTTCAGTGCATTTTCATCATTCCTGCGAAGCGCACTTCCAATCTGCTGCTCTTCCGGTGCCGACGTATCCTTAGCATATTGCGAGGCACTTTCCATATAAACGGTAAATGAACCGGAACCGGCTTCACTTGCCATAGTAAAAAGCTCGCAGGCTTCTTCGTAGCTTTTCCGGATTCCGGGAAGTCCCTTATAGGGCTTGGATATGGAAGCAATGATAGGACTCTTCAGTTCTTCCTTTGCTTCCTCCAAAAGATGCTTCACTGCAAGTACTGTGGCATTTTCTTTCGTGCGGACCAGAAAGAGCAGCGTCTCTCCCTGTCCCTGCAGGCATAAATAAGCAAACCTCTCCCGCAGCTTTTGTTCCAGAAAGGACTTCAGGGCAAACCGCGCTGCTTCATATTCCAATGTATTCGTGATTTTGTATGCAAGATCAATATCCGTATTCACAGCAATAAAACGCTCTTCCTTTTGTAATGGCTGATCCACGGTCTCAAAAACCTCGGTCAGCTTATCAAAGGAAATCTGATTAAACAGATACTTCTGCACAATGACCTGCAGGAAGCTTGTCGCATCCTTCATTACCAGATTCTCCCAGCTTTCCATGCGCTCTTCTTTTTTCTGCTTTTCCATACAGGACCGGTACGCATTCTGCATGGTTTCCTGCAGCTTGTCATCCTCAATCGGCTTTAACAGATAAGCAAACGCACCGAGATCGCATGCTTCCTTTGCATACTCGAAATCCCGATACGCACTTAATACAACAAACAGGCACTCCTGTCCTGTCTGCTGTATCGTATCCATCATCTGTAATCCGGTCATCTGTTTCATCCGGATATCGGTCAGCACCACATCCGGTTTCTTCTCACGGATCACTTCAATTGCCTGCTCTCCGCTTAATGCTGTACCAACCACCTGGAATCCCATCTGATCCCAGTCATAAGTCTTTAACAGACCCTTTAATAAAATCGGTTCATCATCTACAATTACAAGATCCAATAATTTCATCATTGCTTCCCCATATATAAGTCTGTTCTTCCATACCATTCAGTTTACCTGTCCGAAGCAAAAAAATATACCAATTGTCATACACAGGATGCAAAAATTCATACTATTTGGTCTGATTTAAGATTTCCATGAACTCTTCGCCTGTAATCGTTTCCTTTTCATACAGGTATTTCGCAAGCTCATGAAGCTTATCCTGATGGGCGCTTAGAAGCTCCATGGCTGTGCTGTAGCCCTGCTTTACAAGAGAAATCACCATATCGTCAATCTCTGCTGCCTTCTGCGGTGAACAGCTTAAGGTAGCATCTTCGTTAAGATACGCATTGTTCCGGGTTTCAAAGGCAACCATTCCGAATTTTTCACTCATGCCATACCGGGTAATCATTGCCCTTGCAAGCTTCGTTGCCTGCTCAATATCATTGGAGGCTCCTGTGGTAATGGAATGGAAAATCAGTTCTTCGGCACATCTGCCGCCTGTAAGGGTTGCAATCTTATTGGTAAGCTCTTCCTTCGTCATCAGGTTACGCTCCTCGGAATCTACCTGCATGGTATAACCGAGTGCTCCTGAGGTACGGGGAATAATCGTAATCTTGGTAACAGGTGCGGATTGTGTCTGCAATGCGGCCACAAGTGCATGTCCGATCTCATGATAGGATACAATGAGACGTTCCTTCGTGGACAAGACCTTATTTTTCTTCTGATAACCGGCAATGACCGTTTCAATACTCTCTTCAAGATCTGCCTGGGTAACGAACTTACGGTTCTCACGGACTGCACGGAGCGCGGCTTCATTGACCATATTGGCAAGTTCTGCACCCGACGCTCCGGAAGCAGCTCTTGCAATGGCATTAAAATCTACCTGATCTGAAAGCTTAACCTTACGGGCATGTACCTTCAGAATTTCTTCCCTTCCTTTTAAATCCGGAAGCTCTACAGGGATTCTGCGGTCAAAACGTCCGGGGCGGAGCAATGCCGGATCCAGACTGTCCGGCCGGTTCGTTGCAGCCAGAATCACAACACCCTTTGAAGCATCAAAACCATCCATTTCCGTTAATAACTGGTTCAGGGTCTGCTCACGTTCATCATTACCTCCATAGCCGCCGCTGTCACGCTTTTTACCAATGGTATCAATTTCATCAATAAACACAATACATGGTGCCTTTTCATTCGCCTGCCGGAACAGGTCACGTACCTTGGAAGCACCCATACCGACAAACATCTCCACAAATTCCGAACCGGAAATCGAAAAGAACGGTACACTGGCTTCGCCTGCAACGGCCTTTGCCAGTAAGGTTTTACCGGTTCCGGGAGGTCCTACAAGAAGTGCACCCTTCGGACATACCGCACCGATTTCCTGATACTTTGCCGGATTGTGCAGGAAATCTACAATTTCGGTTAAGAGCTCCTTGGCTTCATCTTCACCCGCCACATCATTGAAGGTTATTCCGGTTGTAGATTCCACATAGACCTTGGCATTGCTTTTCCCGAAGGACATAAATGGATTTCCTTCTCCGCCGCCACCCATCTTTTTCATCATATAATTGCTGAGCAGTTGACCAAGTCCCCAGAAAATCAGGATCGGAACAATCCATACCAACAGGAAATTCAGGATCGGATTCATTTCCTTTTCCGCAACACGTCCAAATTCACAGCCTGCATCCTCCAGACGGTTTACAAGCTCCGGATCATCAAACGTTGTGGTTGCGTAGTACTTCGGCTCTTCCTTATCAGTATCCACAAAATAAATGGAATCACCGTTTAACTCTACCCTGGACACTTCCTTACTTTCTACCATGTTAAGGAACGTTCCGTAGTCCACTTCCGTAATCTGGTTTTTCCTGATCAGCAGTGGAAACAGGAAGGTATTGAGCAGAATCAGCACCACCATCGTAACAAAGTAATAAAACAATAACGGCTTCTTTGGTTTTTCAACTTTTTTCATACACTATCCTCGCTTTTGCTTTTTATATTGTCTGGGCGTACACCCTGTAATAACTTTAAATTTCCGGTTAAAATTGGATAAATTCTTAAATCCGCACTGGTAGGCGGCATCCGCAACTGCCGTCCCCCCAAGAATCTTTTCACAGGCCTTCTGAATCCTCAGGCGGTTCAGATACTCAATTGCTCCCATTCCCGAGATCTCCCGGAACCTCTGCATGAAATAGCTTTCACTTAAATGAACCTGTCTGGCCAGCAGCTCTATCGTAATGACATCCTCATAATGCTCTGCCATATAATCAAGCACGGTCCGGATCTCTTCCCAGGAATCTGTTTCCTGCCGGTAAATTATCACTCCGGACTGTTCCATATACCACAAAAGCTTTAACAGCTCTCCCTTCATCAGAAGATCAGTCTGTGCACGGTTCTCCTTCGCGCAGAAAATAACATGCTCTGCACATTCCTTTAACTGCAGGTAACAGGAATTGTCTGTATGGATAGGAAGCAGCCTTGCTGTTCCCCTGCTGAGTGGAAAAATGATTTCGGTATAACACCGGTCCTCACTGCTTCCAAGCATTTCGGTACGGAAGACCACCGTATCATAACAAAGGCATCCGTCCGCCTCAATGGCATGAAGTACCTCCGGCTGGATCAGCAGAATATCCCCCGGATGAACCTCTGCTTCCCGGTCACCGATTCTCATAATTCCTTCTCCGTCCGTCACATAATTCAGCTCCCACTCCCTATGCCAGTGAAGCGGCACGAACGGAAAGTAATCCGGGATCCGGCTTTCATAATAGCTGTATGGCACAAGATAGGAGCTGTGCCTGCGCTTTTCGTGTGCATTTGACTCAAACAGTTCCTGATTTTCTGCCACTTTTCCTGCTCCTTCCCGAAAAACATAGAATTGTACTATTTTTTCATAGAATTATAGTAGAATAATCCTATTTAAGATAGTATTGTATCGTTATAGACAGGGAAAATCAATTCCCTTACCGCAGATTTAATAAAAATTTTAGATCCTAAACAATGGAGGTTATCTATGAGCACAGAAAAAAAACAACCGGAATGGCTTGACAAAGCCGTATTCTATGAAATTTATCCCCAGTCCTTCCGTGATACCAATGCTGACGGTATCGGTGATTTTAACGGAATTATCGAAAAGCTGGACTATATTAAGGAACTGGGATGTACCGCCCTTTGGCTGAATCCCTGCTTTCTCTCCCCCTTCGGCGATGCCGGATATGACGTGGAGGATTATTACACCGTAGCTCCCCGTTACGGAACCAATGAGGATCTCGTTCATTTATTTGAAGAAGCACACAAAAGACAGATGCATGTCCTTCTCGACCTCGTTCCGGGGCACACGGCAGTTACCTGCAAATGGTTTAAGGAATCCATGAAGGCCGAAAAGAATCAATACACTGACCGCTATGTCTGGACGGACAGTGCCTGGGAATCTCCTGAAAATATGGCAACCATCCGCGGCATCTCCGATCGCGACGGTTCCTGTGTGGTAAACTTCTTCTCCCATCAGCCTGCCTTAAACTACGGCTTCTACCAGCCGGATCCTTCGAAAAAGTGGCAGCAGCCCATGGATGCGGAAGGTCCTATGGCTTCCCGCGAGGAATTAAAGAATATCATGCGCTTCTGGCTTTCCTTAGGCTGTGACGGTTTCCGTGTGGATATGGCCGGCTCCCTTGTAAAAAATGATGTGGATGGGAAAGGAACCATTGCGCTCTGGCAGGACATCCGTAAATTTTTAGATGAAGAATTCCCGGCTGCAGCCATGGTCAGTGAATGGGGTGAACCGGATAAGAGCCTCATCGGTGGCTTTCATATGGACTTCCTGCTTCACTTCGGACCCTCACATTACAATGATCTGTTCCGCTGCGAAGAACCCTATTTTTCCCGCCGTGGAAAAGGAAGTGCAAAGGAATTTGTTGCAAAGTACTGTGAAAACTATGCAAAGACAAATGGCCGGGGTCTGATCTGTATTCCGTCCGGCAATCACGACATGGATCGTCTGGCCCGTACCCTGGATCCCGAAGAAATGAAAATTGCCTTTGCCTTCCTTCTTTCCATGCCCGGTGCTCCGTTCATCTATTACGGGGATGAAATCGGTATGCGGTATGTAGAAAACCTGACCTCTGTAGAAGGCGGCTATAACCGTACCGGTTCCCGTTCTCCGATGCAGTGGAACACTTCCGCAAATGCAGGCTTTTCTTCCGCTCCCTCTGAAAAGCTGTATGTTCCTGTGGACCCTGACCGTAACCGCCCGAATGCAGAAAACGAAATGGCTGATGACACCTCCCTTTACAGTGAGGTAAAGCGTCTCATTGCCTTCCGTATGGCTCACCCTGCCCTGCAGAGTATGGCAGCAATCCACTTTCTCTCCGACGGTGATCCGCTCATTTACGAGCGTACCTGTGACAAAGAAAGGATTCTGGTGATCATTCATCCTGCAGACCGTAACGTGGTTGTTCCGGATGTAAAGGGAGAGATCCTTTATACTGTTGGTGGAAATGCTTCTGTAACAGGAGACAACCTTGCAGTCGATGGTGGAACTGCCGTGTTCCTTGCTTTATAAATATCTGTCCATCCACATGGAAATCCCCTGTCAGATCAACTTCTAACAGGGGATTTTCAATTAAATTCTTAATTTCAAATATTCCTAATCCACCTTAAGAATCGTCTTAAGAATTCGTCCTACACTTGTTTCCATTTCTTCACGTGTAAGGCATCCCTGTCGGACAGCCTCCATAAGACGGTCTGCAAATCCACGTGGCATTTTCAGATCGTTTCCGGCATGTGTTTCCTTGTAATGCTCTCCACAGGTCCACCAATCGGTTGTTACCATACCACCAAATCCCCATTCCTCGCGGAGAACTCCGGTTAACAGTTCCTTATATTCCGATGTCCGGTGTCCGTTCATGATATTATAAGAAGACATGACTGCCCACGGCTTCTGTTCCTTCACAATCCTTTCAAAAGCCTTCAGATAGATTTCCCGTGCTGCACGCTCCGATACCCGTGAATCACAGTTCTTACGATTTGTCTCTTTATTATTACATGCAAAATGTTTTAAGGCCGCACCTATGTGATTCGACTGGATTCCTTTCACCATAGCTCCTGCAAGCTCTGCTGTCAGAAGCGGATCCTCAGAATAATATTCAAAATTACGTCCACACAACGGACTCCGGTGAATATTAATCGCCGGTGTCAGCCAGACCGCAATATTGTTCTCTTTCACTTCCGCCCCACCGGCTTCCCCGATTTTTTCTACAATCTCCGGATTCCATGTGCAGGCAAGTAAGGTAGCGCATGGAAACGCTGTTGTATTGACACCTGCTTCCGGAGCAATCCGTAAGCCGGCCGGCCCATCGGCTGTCATGATATCCGGGATTCCATATTCCGGGAAATTACCAAAGCCAAAGGTATTGGCAACTCCGGTATTCGGCTGTCCGCCAAGAAGATAGGCCAGTTCTTCCACAGAAAGCTGCGCCAGGAATTCTTCCATGGTAATGGTTCCATCTGCGACCTCTGTAAAATCATGCTCTCCGCTTCGATGCATTCCACGCCAGAGCACATAGCTTTCTACCAGTTTTCCTTCCGGTGTAAATCCATCGGTCTGTTCATCTTTTAATTTGCCGATTTCAGATGCGTTCGGATCATTGGCCTGCATCAAAGGAAGTTCTTCAAAGGTGCCATCTGCCAGCATTCTTTTCTTAAGGGAAGTCGGTGCCAGCTTCGTTGTCAGTTGTTCCGTAATGACATCTTCCTCCAGCACATAGCTATAAGAAAGCTTCTCTACATCCCGTACTGAAGTTCCGGCATAAATGACATAAGTGCCTTTTTCCAGAACATAGGCAGCCTTCTTAACCTTACCAAGGTCGTCAAAAGATGCCATATCACTGACCTTCCACTGTAACAGTAAGAGCTGTGATTCTCCCGTCTGAAGAAGTCGTGTCTTTTCAAATGCAACAAGCTCCTTATCCGGTTTACCCAACTTTCCCTGCGGTTTGCCGACATATATCTGAACCACTTCTTTTCCGGCACAGCTTCCGGTATTCGTTACCTGAACCCGGACCTGAATATTACCATGGTTCTCTCCTGCTTCCAATGGCTTCACCTCAAAGGTCGTATAAGAAAGTCCGAAACCAAATGGATAATTTACCTTTTCCCGTGCACCCGGAATGGTTTCAAAGTAACGATAACCGACATAAATATCCTCCACATAATCCACATAATCCCTGGATTCATGGAAGCTCTCCGAGGAGGGATAATCCTGCAAAGCTTTGGCAAGGGTATCAGAAAGCTTGCCGGAGGGATTCCCTTCTCCTAACAGAAGTTCCGCTGCTGCAGTTCCTCCTTCCATGCCGCCCTGAAAAGCAAACAATACGGAAGAAATGAGGTCATCCTCTGCAAACCAGGAGGTATCTACCATACCCCCTACATTCATCACGACAATGACCTTATCAAAATGCTCCTTTACAAGATCAACCATCTGCTGTTCCCCATCCGACAGACAGAAATCTCCGTTTGAAAAAATGCCGGCAGCCCTTTTGGTCATTTCGACCTCAGAATCACAGATTGCCTTATTCTCCGGATCAATATATGCTGTCCTGTCCCAGCCTTCTCCCGAGAAGCGACAGATACTGATAATTGCCGTATCGGTATAGGATTCTGCTTTCTTTATAAGCTCTCCGGGGATCTGAGGCTCTATGGTCATTCCCGGCACTGCTCCATTCTGATACTGTTTTTTGATATCCTCACGGTAAAAGTCGCAAAGTTCTTCAAATATGCTCACTTTGTCAGCCTTACTCTTTAATCCATCATACAACGTCCGTATATACTCACAGGTAACATCACCGCTTCCACCACCTCCTTTTACATAATCGAAGGTTCCCTTCCCGAATAACACAACCCTGGTTCCTTTTGCAAGTGGAAGAACCTTATTTTCATTCTTCACAAGGACCATGCCTTCCTTTGCTGCTTCTTTAGAAAGTGCAATATGTTCCTTACTTCCCGTAACACGTTTCCCATCCTGTCCGAGTGGAATTCCCGGCTGATATAATGCTCTCGCCCATCTTTTCATCTGTAAACACCTCATTTATTTTTAAACATTTAATTCTGCAAATAACCTCTCTGCATAATACACGGACTGCATGGCATCCTTTCCATAGAAATCGGCACCGATCATATCCGCATATTCCTGCGTCAGTACCGCACCTCCGACCATTATCCTGCATTCCGGTACTTCCCTGCGAAGCTGCCTGATCGTCTCTTCCATGCTTTCTACGGTTGTGGTCATTAATGCACTCAATCCGACTAACGGTGCATGACTTTCTTTCACTGCTTCCACGACAGTTTCCGGAGGCACATCCTTTCCAAGGTCAATCACATCATAACCGTAGTTTTCCAACAGAACCTTTACAATGTTCTTACCAATATCGTGAATATCACCCTTCACGGTTGCAATGACGATCGTTCCTTTCTTCTCCTGCGCCACACCCTGGCTCGCAACATATTCCTTAATGGCTTCGAATCCGGCCTTTGCTGCCTCTGCACTCATCAATAGCTGCGGCAGGAACATCGTTCCCTTTTCAAAGCCCTGTCCGACAAGGTCCAGTGCCGGAACCAGATCTTCATTGATGATTTCCATGGTTCCCTTCTTTGGCTTACCGGTTCCGTCATCCTCAAGCAGCTCCTTCGTTGCCCGGAATGCCGGCTCCTTTAAGCCCTTGACGATGCAGTCCTTCAGGCTGATGATGCCTTTTTCTGCCGTTGCGGCAGCACCTGCTGCACCACCTGTGCCTGTGCCTGTGCCACCTGCCACATCACTTACAACCTTAATCTGCATGGCTGCATACTTCTCAATATAATCCCTGCACTGGCTGTCAAAGCCGCCAAGGACACAATAGGTATCATACGCCTGACGCATCAGGGCTGCATTCGGATTGATGATTCCGGCAGACAGTCCGGCATCCATCGCCATTGAGAAAAAGGCGGCATTGATGATTTCACGCTGTGGAAGTCCGAAGGAAATATTCGAAACACCAAGGACGGTTCTGCCTCCCTGTGCCTTAATGCCTCGTACGGTATCCAGGGTTGTTTTGGCAGAAGAATCATCCGTACTCATCGTCATGGTGAGAGCATCAATAACGATGTCCTTCCGCTTGATTCCATATTCCTCGGCCGTACGGTAAATCTTCTCTGCGATGGCAAGTCTCCCTTCGGAGGTATTTGGAATGCCATCTTCATCCAATGTCAGTCCGACAACAGTTCCACCATACTTCTGTACCAATGGAAAAATCGCCCGCATCACCTCTTCTTTTCCGTTTACGGAATTGATCATCGGTTTTCCATTATAAATCCGAAGAGCCTGTTCCATGGCTTCCACGTTCGTGGTATCAATCTGTAACGGAAGCGGCAGGATACTCTGTAATTCATAAACCGTCCGCTTCATCATGGCCACCTCATCGATTTCCGGAAGTCCGACATTCACATCCAGAATATGTGCCCCGGAATCTGCCTGCTTCACGCCCTCTTCGAGAATATATTCCATATTCTGATCACGGAGTGCCTGCTTAAACTTTGACTTTCCGGTCGGATTGATCCGTTCTCCGATAATCATGGGTTTCTCACCAAGCTCCACTGCCATGGAATAAGAGGTGACAATCGTTTCCTCCTTTTCTGTAAGTGGCTTTGGGACAATATCCTTACACCGTTCCGTCAGGGCCTTGATGTGCGCCGGTGTCGTACCGCAGCATCCACCTGCCATCCATGCACCCATGCGGATAATTTCTTCCACATCGGCGGCAAATTCTTCCGGATCGACATCATATACCGTCTTACCGTTTTCCGTCCTCGGAAGTCCGGCATTCGGTGTAATCACCAAAGGCAGGGAAGAAAGCTTCGCCATCTTTTCAAAAATCGGCTTCATCTGCTTTGGGCCGAGTCCGCAGTTCATGCCAAGCGCATCTATCCGGAGCCCCTCTAACATCGCAACCACAACCTCCGGGGATGCCCCTGTTAACATCTTATGGCTTTCATCGAAAACCACCGTTGCAACAACCGGAAGATCGGAATTCTCTTTGGCTGCAAGAACGGCTGCCTTTAACTCATAGGTATCGCTCATGGTTTCAATCAAAATTAAATCTGCCCCGGCTGCTGCCCCGATCTTTACCACTTCTGCATATACCGATACAGCTTCTTCAAAATCAAGCGTTCCCATTGGCTTTAACAGCTTGCCGGTCGGTCCTAAGTCAAGCGCCACATAAGCATTCCGTCCGCATTCTTCTGCTGCCTTCTTCGCATTCTTTACCGCTGCTTCCACAATTTCCTGTAAATGATCATATTTAAAGCGGTTGGCTCCGAAGGTATTGGCAAGAATAATGTCCGCTCCGGCTTCCAGATATTCCTTATGAATCGCAAGCAGCTCCTCCGGCTTGCTTAAATTCCATGTTTCCGGAAGCTCTCCCGGTTTTAATCCCCTTGCCTGAAGGAGGGATCCTAATCCTCCATCAAAAAAGAGCATACGTTTTCCAAGTTCTTCTCTGATATTCATTCCTGTCTTCCCATCCGGTAACCATTCCTCTCTGAATCATGATCCATGGCTGCATTTCTCTCCCGGTTACCTGTTTTTACCATCTTTTCCTACTGTCAAAAATTCTTTTTATCTAAATCTTTTTCAATCTATAACCTTCTATGTATTTCTCCGGTAAGCACATGTGATATTCGCACAGACCTCACACCCTTCCATCCGGCAGCGCGTATTGACCTCACTCACCCCCATAATGGCAGTAACCGACTTTTCGGGAAGCATGATGTCTCCCTCAGATAAATAAATTCCGGCCCGCTTCGTTGCCTCAATGGTATCTAAGAATCTCCCCTGTATGGCAAGCGGCAGATCTCCATATCCCGGACTGAAACGTGGCCGTAAATAAAGGTGTTCTGCCTGCAGATCCTCTTCCAGGCTTCTCTGGCATTGATCACAGTAGGCCTCCATTGCTGCTGCTCCTACCGCCTGCAAAATCGCTGCTTTCGTAATATTCAGCCTGCCAAAGCGTGTCATCAGCCGGTCCACACCATTTCCCAGTGTTGCTGCAAAGTAAATGACCTCCCGGCAGCCCCTCAGATTCGTAGACAGGTTCCGGCTCTTTAAAACAAGTCCTCCTGCCTCCATCGTATCTTCTTCCAGAAAGGTAAGTGGAAAACGCCGGTAAACACACCGTGGCTGAATCACCCTAAGCATCTCGTGGATACACTCCCTGATCTGCTCTGTAATGGCCTCATCGGCTCTCTGCCCCCGGTATCCCAGATAACGCAGAACCTCTGATTGTTTAATTTCCTCTTCTGTGATCTGTGGCTGTGGCATTCCTGCTCTCCTTCATTGTGTGGCTCTTCGGAATAAGCTCCAGGTATCCATTCTATATGCAATCATACCTCAGCTATCGTTACCATAATCAGTACTGAATGACATAGGCTCTGAATTGTTACACATCGTAACTATTCAGCCCCCCCATTCGTAAAACCGCTGCTATACGCAGCTTAAGTTTTACTCATGTGATTACTTCGCCATATAAATTATGCCAAATGTCCTTACGAATGCATGCATTCGACGTCCATATTGTCATAATTTGCATGGCTCTGACTAGTTACTACACATCAATGAATAATTGCAGATAAATTATCATAGATTCCCTTAGCCACTTCCGGCTTATTCATGGAATATACATGAATATGGTTCACACCGTTTGCAATCAGATCAATGATCTGATCGGTTGCATAGGCAATGCCAGCCTGCTGCATCGCTGCCGGATTGTCTCCAAAACAGTCTACAATACTGCGGAACCGCTCCGGTACATTACATCCGGAAAGCCGTACTGCATTGGCAACCTGATTGGCTCTTGTGATCGGCATGATTCCCGGAATGACAGGAACCAGAATTCCTGCTTCCCGTGCTTTATATAAGAAATTATAAAAAATATTGTTATCAAAAAACATCTGAGTCGTCAGGAACTCACACCCTGCATCCACTTTCTTCTTAAGGTTTAAAATGTCTTCCTTCTTCGTTGCCGCATCAGGATGTCCTTCCGGATAGCACGCTCCACCCACACAGAAATCTCCATATTCCCGGATCGTTTCCACAAGCTCGGAGGCATGATGATAATCCACATAAGGATCTCCTTCAAAGTCCTTCGGCCGGTCTCCGCGAAGCGCCAGAAGATTTTCAATGCCGGCTTCCTTCATCTGTCCAAGTGCCGCATGAATATCTGCCTTTGTGGCTCCGACACAGGTCAGATGGGCAATCGTTGTCACCTGCTGTTCCTTCTGGATTTTCTCTGCAATTTTAATGGTATATCCTCTGGTGCTTCCACCTGCTCCATAGGTCACACTCATGTAGCTCGGCTTTAAGGCTGCCACACCGAGCGCTGCCTTTTCCACCGCTTCATAGTTCGTGGTTGTTTTCGGTGGAAATACCTCAAACGATACGGTAATTTCTTCTTTTTCAAATATGGATGTGATTTTCATTACTTTACCTCTTCATGTTTGTGTATTCAGAATCATCATTATAGCATGGATTCATAAAATCTGCCACACTTCAATTACCGTTCATCCGTTGCAATCCGGTAATCAACCATCTCCCCTACATGATACTTCCGGTAATACCCTTCCTCCAACGGGATCCAGAGCCGCTCATAATTCGGATATCTCTCGCCTTCCCTCTCGATCAGCCGCTCCTTCTGTGTTTCCCTGCGGCATGTCAGAAATACGGTCAGATCATAAAACGATAAAAGCTCCGGATAATGCGAATAGCTTCCTTCCACTATGGTAAGCGGCTGACCGGTAATCTCTACAGGAGGCAGCAGCCGCTTTTCCCTGCAGCTATAGGGCCCATATTGTACCGCCTCTCCCTTTTTCGCAGGCTGCAGTACGGTTTTGATCATCCGTTCAAAGTCCATATTGGCACAGGGAATCTTTTCCCACCCTGCCACTCTTTGTTCTACCGGAAGATAAAAATCATCCATATGAAAGACCCGTGCAGGGAACCGTCCGGCAAGCAGATTGGAAAGCGTGGTCTTCCCGCCTGCACACCGGCCGTCAATTCCGATGATACACCTTGATTTTTCTTTCAATAATTCTTCTAAATCTGAAATCAGCTGATCGTACTGCATCTTATCTCCTTAAAATCCCTTTAACTATTCAGAACCCCTTTAAAGAAAGTCTTTGCGTAAACTCTCAAACCGTGATATAACAGTAAACGGAATCAATAAGCAAAGGATAACATACATCATGAACACAACAACAAAAAAAGTTTTTATGGAAGGAATGCGTGACGGTCTTCCGATCGGACTTGGCTACTTTGCCGTGTCCTTTTCCCTTGGCATCGTTGCCCGAAATGCCGGCCTGAATGCCTTTCAGGGATTCCTGGCCAGCCTGTTGACCAACGCATCTGCCGGAGAATATGCCATCTTTACCTTAATTGCTGCGAATGCGACCTATTTTGAGGTTGCCATTATGACACTGATTACGAATGCCCGGTATCTGCTTATGAGCTGTGCATTAAGTCAGCGTTTCTCTCCGGATACCGGAATCGGACACCGCCTGCTCCTTGGATACGATGTTACCGATGAGCTGTTTGGAATTACCATTGCCCGTCCAGGAATGATCAATCCCTTTTATACCTACGGTGCCATGTGCCTGGCCATTCCCGGATGGTCCATCGGGACTGCCCTCGGTGTTATTGCCGGTAATATCCTTCCGTTCCGTGTTGTCAGTGCCTTAAGCGTTGCTCTTTACGGAATGTTTATCGCCATTATCATTCCTCCGGTCCGTACTGAAATCAGGAATATGATTTCTTTATCTTCCATAAAGAAAACCTTTAAGGACAAGCTTCCTGTATTTTACCGGGAATCACCGGTTACTGCTGCGATCCTCATCAGCTTCCTTGCAAGCTACCTTTTTAACCGGCTTCCATGCTTTGACCAAATCAGCAGCGGTAATAAGACCATCCTGCTTACGATCGTCATTTCATCGGTAATTGCACTGCTTCACCCTGTCAAAAATAACCTGGAGGATCCTGATGATGAATCATAATATATATATTTACATTGCCATTATGGCACTTGTTTCTTTCTGTATCCGTGTACTGCCACTGACACTGATCCGTAAACAGATTAAAAGTCAGTTTCTGCAGTCGTTCCTTTACTATGTTCCATATGTAACACTTGCCGTAATGACATTTCCTGCCATCGTCGATGCAACCCAGTCCCCTGCTGCAGGCGCCTTAGCCCTCGCTGCAGGTATCGTGGCTGCCCTGTGTGGCGCCGGTCTTTTCCCGGTATCCATCATCTGCTGTGTTGTCGTTTTTGTCATTGAATTCTTTCTGGTGCATTAATATCATTTCATGTAATTCATAAATATCTGATACTCAAAAATGATCTACTGGATCATTTTGGGGTATGCATGGTAACAAAAATCCATTCAGTAAAGGATCCTGCTCTTACTGAATGGATTTTATTCTGGTCAAAATTCTTTACTGAATCGGATTTTTATAAAATTCCTTAATTTCTGTATAGCCATCCCTGGCAAGCTGTTCCTTCTGGAACTTCTTATTCTTATTCATCCGGACAACCAGAATCTGTTTACCGTTCTTACGCTCCTCCTGAGCCTCTGCGATAACTTCACAAAGCCGGTCGGCGGGAAGTCCCTTCTCCAGTAAATAAGCGGTTCTCTCAGGTGCTCCGGGCACTTTAAAGCCACTCTCCATCAAAAGCAGAATAATACGTTCAAATCCGATGGAAAATCCACATGCCGGAACATCGTTTCCGGTAAACTTTCCGACCATCTTGTCATATCTTCCACCACCGCCGCAGCTTCCGCCGAATTCCGGCATTGCAATTTCAAAAATTGTTCCGGTGTAATAAGACATACCACGTACCAGTGTCGGATCAAATACCATTTCAAACTCTGCTTCTTTGGTTACAGATACACTCTCAATGATCTCGGAAAGGCTCTGCTTTACTCCTTCCTCCAAGAAGTCACCTAAAGCATCTGCAAGGTACTGTAACCCGTTTTCTGCCTCTTCCATATTCTTAAAAAGACTTAAGTAACGTTCCACTGCTTCCTCTGCAAATCCGTTCTCCAAAAGTTCTTCTTTGACGCCGTCAAGTCCGATCTTGTCCATCTTATCCAAGGTAATGAACACACTGTCATAGGACTCCTCCGGGAAACCGCTGTAAGCAGCCATTGCCTTCAGGATTCTTCTTTCATTAATCCGGATCTGAAAATTCTTAAATCCAAGTCTTCCAAGGGTCGTTGTGGTTGCCAGAATCAGCTCGATTTCGGCAAGATTGGAAGGCTCTCCCAAAATATCTATATCGCACTGCATGAACTGGCGGTAGCGGCCTCTCTGCGGACGATCTGCACGCCATACATTTCCCATCTGCAAAGCTTTAAAGGGACTGGGCAGTTCGTTGGCATGATTGGAATAATAACGAACCAGGGGCACCGTTAAATCATAACGCAGGCCCCCATCGACAAGATCCTGCTCACTCTGTGCGGTCTCGAGCTTTAGCTTCTCTCCTCTTTTTAAAATCTTAAAGATCAGCTTCTCGTTCTCGCCTCCCTGTTTATTCGTCAGGTTCTCAATATTCTCCACACAGGGAGTTTCAATTGAGGTAAAGCCAAACTTTCCGTATGTCTCCTTAATTACTCCAATTACATAATCCCGAATCACCATTTCCTCGGGCAGAATATCCTTCATGCCGGTCACCGGCTTCTTGCTCAATGCCATAACAGCCTCGTCCTTTCTCTTGTATGATAATTCCTTTGCATAATAACACGAATCTCTTGCAATTTTACACTTTTTCCGGTTATAATGCAACTGTATTTGTTCTGAATAGTTTCTGTATCTACACGAAGGAGGAGTAGTTTTATGTCATTTGAATACATTCGTAAATTACCAACACCCGATGAAATCCGTGAGGAATTTCCCTTTCCTGCCCATCTCACCGAACTGAAGAAGAAACGGGATGAGGAAATCCGTAAGGTACTCACCGGTGAAAGTAATAAATTTTTAGTGATCATCGGCCCCTGTTCCGCAGACAATGAAGATTCCGTATGCGATTATGTGAGCCGCTTAGCCCGGATCAATGAGGACGTTAAGGACCGTCTGATTCTGATTCCCCGTATTTATACCAATAAGCCCCGTACCACAGGTGAGGGCTACAAGGGGATCGTGCATCAGCCGAATCCTGAACAGAAACCGGATTTCTTATCAGGTCTTATCGCCATGAGAAAGATGCACATCCGTGCGGTGGAAGAATCCGGATTAACCGCAGCTGATGAGATGCTTTATCCGGAAAACTGGGGGTATGTCTCTGATCTGCTCTCCTACGTTGCCATCGGTGCACGTTCCGTAGAGGATCAGCAGCACCGTATCGTCGTAAGTGGATTTGATATTCCTGCCGGAATGAAGAATCCGACAAGCGGAAACCTGACTGTCATGCTCAATTCCGTATATGCTTCCCAGCACCCCCACTCCTTCATCTATCGCGGCTATGAAGTGAAGACCAACGGTAATGAGCTTGCACATACCGTTCTGCGTGGTGCAACCAACAAGCATGGAGAAAGCACCCCGAACTACCACTACGAGGACTTAAATCTCTTACTGAACCTCTATGAGGCCCGTGACCTCAAAAACCCGGCAGCCATTATTGATACCAATCATAATAACTCCGGTAAAAAATTTGAGCAGCAGATCCGTATCGTAAAGGAAGTTATGCACAGCCGTAAATTAAGTCCTGATATTCATAAGCTGGTAAAGGGTGTCATGATTGAAAGCTATATTGAAGCAGGCTGTCAGAAGATCGGCGAAGGCATTTATGGAAAATCCATTACCGATCCCTGTCTTGGATGGGAAGACTCCAGAAGGCTCATTTATGACATTGCAGATACCTGCTGTCTGTAACTATTCAGAATAGTTCTTAATAGATACACTAAATTCAAAAAGGAGCTCTCCTGCATCGAATGATGGGGAAGCTCCTTTTTCATTTCCATGAAATGATCCGGTGGTTCATTTTTAAGTGTGCTTTAATGTCTCGGATGTGCCTTTGCATAAACCTCTTTGATCCGGCTGTGATTCATCTGTGCATAAATCTGTGTCGTTGAAATATCCGAATGCCCCAGCATTTCCTGTACACTGCGCAGATCCGCCCCATTCTCAACAAGGTGTGCGGCAAAGGAATGGCGCAGGGTATGTGGGGTGATGTCCTCTACAATCCCTGCCTTCTTCGCATAATACTTAATCAGTTTCCAGAAGCCCTGACGGCTCATCGGCTGACCGGAGCAGTTGGCAAACAGGTATTCCGAGTCCGGATCACTGATCATTGCGGCTCTCGTGCCCTCCAGATAACGGATGAGTGCACTCTTCGCCGCATTACCAAAAGGAATCACTCTCTCCTTATTTGAATCCTTACAGATAATAAAGCCCATCTGCAGATTCACATCTGCGGTTTTTAAGGTAATCAGCTCTGTCACACGGATCCCCGTGGCATACAAAAGCTCTAGCATTGCCTTATCACGGATTTCCTTCGGGGTATCCCCGGCGGGCTGCTCTAAGAGGCGTACTACCTCATCCATAGAAAGAATCTCCGGCATCTTCTTCTCAATTTTCGGTGCACGAAGCTGCTCTGCTGCATCCTCACTTACCATCCCCTCACGATAGAGATAGTGATAGAATGCCTTTAGGGATGCAATATTTCTGGAAATGGTCGCTGCCGAAAACTTATTCTTCTCCATATAAAGGACATAGGAATTGAGTGTCGTGGACGTCACCTTCTTAATATCGGTGAAGCCCTGCTCCTCCAGATATGCTTTCACTTTGTTCAGATCACGGTGATAGGAAAGCTCTGTATTCTCAGAAGTATGCTTCACATTATGTAAATAATCTATGAATGCCTGAATCTGATCTTCAACTGCCAAAATGGTAACCCCTCGATGAATAATTTCGTTTACATAAACATCATGTGATTTTCATTATAAGCACATTTATTCAGAAAAGCAAATGTATTTTTGCCCATTTTACGGCGTTTTCGTCCGGTTTACCATAAAAAATACCACATATCGGAAAAGGGAAATTATGTTAATACTACATCTTGTAAAAATTCTCTTCTAAAAGAATTGTAAAATATCTTTTATCAGAATTGGGTTTACATAACTTTCAAGCAGACATCCCAAGGCAATCCCGGTAAAAATCCACAAAACAAGCCACGGCTTTCTTCTCCGGATATACTGCTCATTCAGACACCAGTAAATCAGCAGCACATAAGACGGAATCAGCACGAACTGATGTGGAAACAGGCTTCCTGAAACGAATAAGGCGCCACGAAGCTGATACTGCATGCAGGCTGCCGCTGCATACATGCCAAATAGCACTCCCTGCCAGAGAATAAAGCATTTCACTGCAAACCGTCCATACATTGTATTGGACAAAAGGAGTAAAACCCCTGTAACGGCCAGATGACGCACCAGAAGGTACATAAAAAAATGAGAACCATGAATGTCCATGCTGCGCAGCCGTTCGAGGGTTTCCGAACCAAGAAGTCCATCCTCAAACCAAAAGCGGCTGCCCGTAAGCACGATCACCATAATTCCCAAAAGTAATGATCCAATAAATAAAAGCCGATATTTACGCATTGCCACCCTCCTTGTCCTTCCATGTATATGAAAGTAAAGGAGGTGGTATGCGTTAAGTTGTCATCCTGTTAATTGTGTTCCTGTTTTCTCCTGTATTCGTTATAGGCAAGAATGGCGGCCACCGTCTTCGAGTCCTGAATTTCGCACCGGAAGATCTTATTCATCAATTCTTCTACAGGATAAGCCTCATACTGCACATACTCATCCTCGTCCAGATGCTGTCTTCCCGGCTTTAAATTCTTTGCCAGATAAATGTCAATCTTCTCATTGCAGAACGCCACCGTCGTATAAATAGAAAGCAGCAATTCAAGATCATCAGAATAGTATCCGGTCTCTTCCTGCAGCTCCCGTGCTGCCGCATCCCTGGTCGGTTCTTCTGCCGTCTGCAGTCCGCCTGCAGGAATTTCCAGGGTATAACGCTCCAATGCATTCCGATACTGACGAACCATGATAATCCGTCCCTGATCGTCCACAGGTACTACCGCTGCGGCTCCTTTATGCTTGATGAAGTCCCACCTGGCAACATGTCCGTTCGGAATCTGCATCGTATCCTGATAATAATCAATAATGGCTCCATGCGCAACCAGATCTCTGGAGATCCGCTTAATTTCTTCCATAATAAACTCCTGCTCAGACTACTCTATTTATGTTTTATGGTAACTGTTCAGTACCTTCACAGTTACGATGCAAAATCCATTCCAAATCGGCTTCGCCGATGGGATTTTGCATTACTGAATCATTTTCTTACGGTCTTGGCAGTAAATGCTTCGACCTGTACTGAATAGTTACATTTTATGCTTCTTTATCGCTTAAAAGCTTATTTACACTGACAAGCTTCACACAGAGAATGAATACCTCTGCCGCTTTCTTTAAATCCTCTAGCGGAGGGAAGGTCGGTGCCAGACGGATATTCCTGTCATCCGGATCCTTTTTATAGGGATAAGCAGAACCTGCACCGGTAAGTACGACTCCTGCTTCCTTACATTTTGCAACAATTTCCTTCGCACAGCCATCCAGTGAATCAAAGGATACAAAGTATCCACCAATGGGTCTTGTCCATTCGCCAATTTCAAGACCGCCCAGTTCTTTATCCAGTGCTCCGATCAGATATTCAAACTTCGGCCGGATGATGGCTGCATGCTTTCTCATATGTTCCTTCATGCCGTCAATATTCTTAAAGTAACGTACATGACGAAGCTGATTTAATTTGTCATGCCCGATGGTCTGAATGGTAATTACGCTCTTAATATATTCCAGGTTCTTTTCTGAAGTACCAAGGGCTGCAATACCGCTTCCCGGGAAGGTTACCTTGGAGGTAGAACAGAACTTGTATACCATATCCGGATTACCGGCTTTCTTACATTCATCCAGAATCTCCAATAACTGATCCTGCTTGTCATCATAAAGATGATGGATAGTATAGGCATTGTCCCAGAAGATACGGAAATCTTCTGCTGCAGGCTTCAATGCAGCAAAACGCTTTACGACTTCATCTGAATAGGTAATCCCCTGAGGATTGGAATACTTCGGTACACACCAGATTCCTTTCACAGCAGGATCATTATTTACATACTGCTCCACAAGATCCATATCCGGACCATCTGCTCTCATCGGGATATTGATCATTTCAATTCCAAACTGCTCGGTAATTGCAAAGTGGCGGTCATATCCGGGTACCGGGCACAAAAATTTTACTTTATCCAGTTTACACCAGGGCGTTGCTCCACAGACACCAAGAATCATGGAACGTGCCACCGTATCATACATTACATTCAGACTCGAATTTCCAAATACGATGACTTCTTCCGGAGATATTTCCATCATATCAGCCATTAACTCTCTGGCTTCATGGATACCAACCAGTTCTCCATAGTTTCTGCAATCAATCCCTGCTTCTGACTTGAAATCAGATTCCGGGGAAAGGGTATTAAAAAAGTCAGCCTCCATATCAAGCTGCTCTGCACTGGGAAGACCTCTTGCCATATTCAGTTTCAGCCCCTTAGCCTTAGCCTCTTCATATTCCTTGTTCAGTTCTCCCTGCAGTTCTTTTAATTCTGCGATGCTGAGTTCCTTATAAGACTTCATAATATTCTCCTTCCGTTGTCGTATCGTTGGATAATTGTATACAATGCAACCTCAAATATTTTACTATATGTTTCCCCAATATTCAAGAGGATTTTTCACAGGAACCTCACTACCTGCTTTATCAAAAAAAACGACAGAATCCATTTCTGAATTCTGCCGTTGTACTTACTTCGCGTAGTCTATTACTCTGGACTCTCTGATTACATTGACCTTGATCTGACCCGGATATTCCAGTTCTGCTTCAATCTGCTTGGAAATATCTCTGGCTAACAGAACCATGTCTGTATCAGAAATCTGTTCCGGAACTACCATTACACGAATCTCTCTACCTGCCTGAATAGCAAAAGATTTATCTACTCCCTTAAAATTGTTGGTGATTTCTTCTAATTGTTTCAATCTTGTCGTATATGTTTCCAGTGTCTCACGACGGGCACCCGGTCTTGCAGCCGAAATCGTATCCGCTGCCTGTACAATACAGGCAATTAATGACTGAGGCTCTACATCTCCATGGTGGGATTCTACAGCATTAATAACAACCGGTGATTCCTTGTACTTTCTGCATAATTCAGAACCCAGCTGAATATGGGAGCCTTCCATTTCATGATCCACGGCTTTACCGATATCATGGAGAAGACCTGCTCTCTTCGCAAGACGGATATCAAGTCCAAGCTCTGAAGCTAACAGACCGGATAACTGAGCCACTTCGATGGAATGCTTTAACGCATTCTGTCCATAGCTTGTTCTGAACTTCATCTTACCAAGTAAGCGTACAAGCTCCGGATGAATACCATGAACGCCAACCTCTAAGGTTGCCTGTTCACCTTCCTCTTTCATCATCACTTCTACTTCTTTTTGCGCCTTTTCAACCATTTCTTCGATTCTGGCCGGATGAATACGTCCATCCACAATCAGTTTTTCAAGCGCAATTCTTGCAACTTCCCGTCGGATCGGGTCGAAACCGGATAAGACAACAGCTTCCGGTGTATCGTCGATAATTAAATCCACACCGGTCATGGTCTCCAGAGTTCGGATGTTACGTCCCTCTCGACCAATAATTCTTCCCTTCATTTCATCATTCGGGAGCTGGACAACGGAGATGGTTGTTTCAGATACATGATCTGCTGCACATTTCTGGATAGCATTTACCACATACTCCTTCGCCTTCTTATCCGCTTCTTCTTTGGCCCGATTCTCCATTTCCTTGATCATCACGGCCGATTCATGTTTCACTTCATCTTCAACAATTTTTAATAAGTACTCTTTTGCCTGTTCGGAGGTTAAACCTGAGATTCGTTCGAGTTCCTGTAATCTCTGCTCGTTAAGCTTGGAAATTTCTTCGCGCTGCTTTGCCAGTTCTTCTTCTCTGGCAACCAGACTTGCTTCCTTTTTCTCGATTGCATCTGATTTCTTATCGATGTTCTCTTCCTTTTGCTGAACCCTGCGCTCATATCTCTGCGCTTCTGCACGTCTCTCCTTGATTTCCTTGTCCAGTTCATTCTTCGTACGAATGGACTCTTCCTTTACCTCAAGTAAAGATTCACGCTTCTTGGTTTCAGCAGTCTTCAAAGCTTCGTCGATGATCTCTCGTGCCTTGTCCTCTGCATTACCGATCTTTGCTGCGGATACCTTCTTGTGATATAACGTAGCAAAAACCCATGTAAGCGGAGCCACGATCACCAGCGTTACAATCGCTGCAATAACTGACTGCATTTACAGGAGCACCTCCTTATTTAATTTTCATTGTACTATTATCTATATAGAATGTGTATGGAAAAGACATTCTAAAAGCAAATTACAACACTTAAATTCTATACGTTATTCGTAGTTATGTCAAGTAAAAGTGCACATGAATTAATTCTGAAGAAAACCCTTTTCTGTACAAAGACGCCATAAGCCGCTGTTTTTCCTCAAATGTCCACTGCTCCGGATCATAATTTTTCTTTCGCAAAATTTTTAAAATCTGCTCCTCTTCGAGTTCTTTCTTCCGATCTCCCACGATTTCATCAAAGCATTCTAAAATCAGCTCCTTTGAGAGTCCCTTACTCATTAAAGACTGTAACAGCTTCTGTTTCGTCTTGCTTTCCTGATGATACTCAATATAATCCATCGCATACTGCCTGTCATCAATATAGTGATAGCTCTTCACATAGGAAATGGCTTCTTCCTGTGCATCCTGTGGATACCCTCCCATAGAAAGCTTCTGGCGAAGCTGGTATTCCGTATAGGGTCTGCTCTTTAACAGATTCATAGCCCGCATGGTTGCACGCTTCGGAAGGAGTTTTCCCACAATCTCTTCGTATATGGCAGGATCTAATTCTTCGCCTTCCCGGATATGGTACATACGCAATTCGCCTTTGTATAAAACAAAGGCGAACTCCTGGTCAATTTCAATTCTGCACTTGGCTTTCGTTACTTCTTCAATCTTTGTTACTGTCATCTTTCGCATCCTGTAAGCCGTAATGTGCACGAACCTTCTGCTCGATCTCCTGAAGCATTTCGGTATGTTCCTTCAAATACTGCTTGGTGTTCTCTCTTCCCTGTCCAATCTTGTTTCCTTCGTAGGCATACCATGCACCACTCTTATTTACGATGCCGGCATCAGCCGCCAGATCGAGAATATCCCCAACGGTGGAGATTCCTTCTCCAAAGATAATATCAAATTCAGCTTCCTTAAACGGAGGTGCAATCTTATTCTTAACAACCTTCACCCTGGTACGGTTACCAATCGTCTCACCGCTCTGCTTCAAGGCTTCAATTCTACGCACATCCAGCCTTACAGAAGAATAGAACTTCAGTGCACGTCCACCGGTTGTTGTCTCCGGACTGCCAAACATCACACCGACCTTCTCACGTAACTGGTTAATGAAGATAACCGTACAGTTCGACTTGCTGATAACTGCCGTCAGCTTTCGTAATGCCTGGGACATGAGTCTCGCCTGCAGACCCACATGGGAATCTCCCATATCACCGTCAATCTCCGCCTTCGGTACAAGAGCTGCAACCGAATCCACAACAACAATGTCAATTGCGCCGGAACGAACCATCGTCTCGGTAATCTCCAATGCCTGTTCTCCGTTATCCGGCTGTGAAATGTAAAGATTATCCACATCCACCCCGATGTTCTTCGCATATACCGGGTCTAGGGCATGCTCCGCATCAATAAACCCGGCAATTCCGCCGCGCTTCTGTACTTCCGCAATCATATGCAGGGTAACGGTTGTCTTACCACTGGATTCCGGTCCATAAATCTCTATAATTCTTCCCTTCGGGATTCCACCTAAACCAAGTGCAATATCAAGGCTTAGCGATCCTGTCGGGATCGTCTCAACGTTCATCTGTGCAGAAGGATCGCCTAATTTCATTACTGCGCCCTTACCAAACTGCTTCTCAATCTGTCCTAATGCCGCATCAAGTGCTTTTAACTTCTCTTCTCTTTCCATGAATCTGTCTCCTTTAATTAAGCTTCCATCGCTTTCAGAACGTTTGTTCTTTTACAGGATAAAACAAATGTTCGGTTTTGTCAATGGATTGTTTGAATGATTTACAATTCTATTCACAGATCTATCATACAGCTTTTATAGTCCCATAAAACTCCCTCAACGGCATCTCCCCTTTCTAATGATCATTTGCTTTGGATAAATTGGCGAACATGCCGGATTTGCAAAGCAGAAACATGAATCTTTACTGTCTGGAATGACAGTGAATCTACATATGAGTACAGTATATCGAATAAAAAGGACTTTCGCAATAGTTTCCTTTGCAAAAGTCCTGTCTATTAACCATCTTTCTACCGGATGATTACTTAATATCCTTCATTACATCTTTATTCTTTATCAGATAATCAATGAGGGAAACGATTGTGAGAATAACTGCAATCCACAAAATGAGCTGTGTCAGGATATGCAGTACCGGAATATCCACAATCAGAAGGCAGACCGCAACCATCTGGAACACGGTCTTAAACTTGCCCCAATAGCTTGCTGCAATAACAACACCCTTATCTGCTGCAACAAGTCGGAATCCGCTGATGGTGAATTCCCTTGCTATAATTACAATAACCATCCACGCCGGAATTCTTCCAAGCTCAATCAATGCAATCAGTGCAGAGCATACCAGAAGCTTATCTGCAAGCGGATCCATGAACTTACCGAAGTCCGTAATAAGGTTATACTTTCTGGCAATTTTGCCATCGAGCATATCAGTCAGGGATGCTATGACAAAGATCGCAAGTGCGATCCATTCGCCCCATTCTGTGGAAGGCAGAAACGGCATATCGGGAACTAACAAAAACACAATAAAAAACGGGATCAGAATCACTCTGAAAATAGTTAATTTGTTGGGTAAATTCATTCAGTTATCTCTCCTATCAAATCATATTCATTGGAACCTGTAATCTTTGCACGTACAAAGTCACCGCTCATCAGCGAGCCTGCGCCGTCTGCCTGCAAAAACAGGAATCCGTCTACATTCGGTGCATCCTTATAGGTTCTTGCCACATAAATTCCTTCTTCCGGAACACTTCCTTCAATCATGGCCTCCACTGTTTTACCAACCATGTTTTCCGCCTGTTCAAAAGCAATTTCCTGTTGCAGCTCCATAATCTCATCCCGGCGTGCATTCTTGATCTCCTCCGGCACCTGGTTCTCCATTTCGGCTGCGGCAGTATCCTCTTCCGGGGAATAAGGAAAAACTCCAAGCCGGTCAAATTCCATCTCGTTAATGAAGCACATGGTCTCTTCATGGTTTTCATCTGTCTCACCTGGGAATCCTGCAATAAAGGTCGTTCTTAAACAGATATCCGGAATCTCCCTGCGCAGCTTTTGAACCAGGGTACGGATCTGTGCGGTATTGGTCCAGCGCCCCATTCTGCGAAGAATTTCATCACAGCCGCTCTGTACCGGAATATCCAGATAGTGACAGATCTTTTCTTCTTCCTTAATGACTCTGATCAGCTCATCCGTGATTTCTTCCGGGTAACAGTAAAGAAGACGGATCCAGTGAATGCCCTCAATCTTACAAAGCTCTCTTAATAGGCGCGGCAGGGATTTCTCTCCATACAGATCCTTTCCGTAAAGGGTCGTCTCCTGTGCCACCAGAATCAGTTCCTTCACACCGCCCTCTGCAAGCTCCTTCGCTTCCTTAAGCAGCTGCTCCATCGGTACGCTGCGGTAGTCCCCACGCACCTTCGGAATAATACAGTAGGTGCAATGCTTGTCACAGCCTTCCGCAATTTTCAGATAGGCATAATATCCGCCTGTTGTTACCACACGGTGTCTTCCTCCCTGCGGAGCCTTGTTAATATCCTCGATATAATTATGCTGCTGTCCCTTAAGCACTTCATCAAGTGCATCAGCAATCGCATCAATGGCTGTTGTTCCAAGAACCGCATCGACCTCCGGGATCTCCACCTGCATTTCGTCAGAATAACGCTGCGCCAGACAGCCGGTTACCAAAAGAGCCTGCAGCTGTCCGTTCTTTCTTCTTTCTGCCATATCAAGGATCGTATTGACACTTTCTTCCTTGGCATCGCTGATAAAGCAGCAGGTATTGATAACAACTGCTTCCGCTTCCTCTTCATCGTCTGTAAACTCATATCCGTGCCTGGAAAGCAGGCCAAGCATAACCTCAGAGTCCACCAGATTCTTGTCACAGCCAAGGGATATAAATAAAACCTTCATATAAACGAATATCCTTTATTATTATTCATCAACATAGTAAATGACGCCGCCAGGCTTCTCTGACAGCGTCCGTATTTCTATTGCTCCTGTTCCTGTTCGGTATCTGTTCCCAGGGCATTTGCCTCCTCTTCGGTAAGGATCTTTATTTTGCCCTGATTCAGTTCTTCAACGGCAATCGACAACGGCTTCGCACCCTTAACATTCACCAGTGCTTTCTTGCCCCCAATGATCTGTCTTGCTCTCTTTGCGGTAGCCATTACGATGGAATATCTGCTGTTTACAACAGGCTCTTCACCTTCTTCCACGTTGCTGTTTACTACGTTCATCAAATCAGAATAAGATGGATGTAACATATCATTTCTCCTTTCGCCAAAGACTAAATTGTCTTCAGTTCTTCTCTCATATTATTAATAAACTCCTCATTTCTGGAAGGGGTATTATGTGCTGCGCCAATCAGGGCATGCAGCTCCTTCACACACTCCTCCAGCTGATCATTGATCACAATATAATCATACTGCTCTATTCCCTGTGCTTCTTCAATGGCACGGTGCATCCGCTGGTCAATAATCTCCTGCGTCTCGGTTCCTCTTCCGGTAAGCCTCTTGCGCAGTTCCTCCGCACTGGGCGGCATAACAAATAACAGCAATGCTGTCGGGAATTTTTCTTTTATCTTTAAGGCACCCTGAATTTCAATTTCAAGGACGACATCCTTACCTGCTTCTAACTGCTGCTCTACATAGGCTCTCGGCGTTCCGTAATAATTTCCGCAGTAATTGGCATATTCAATCAGACCATCCTGCCCTATTTTCTCTTCAAACTGTTCCCTGGTTACGAAAAAGTACTCACGGCCATCCACTTCACCGGGGCGGGGAGTTCTGGTCGTCATGGAAATCGACAATGCATAATTGTCGTAATCTTCCATAAGCTTCTTCATCAGAGTTCCCTTACCGGCACCTGAAAAGCCGGATACTACAATCAGTATTCCTTTACGCTTCATCATCATCTCTGCTTTCTGCCTGCGCTCTCTGTGCAATGGTTTCCGGCAGCAGCGCGGATAAAACAAGCTGGCTGTTTTCCATTACGAGAACGGATTTTGTTTTACGTCCCTGCGTGGCATCAATTGCCGTTCCAAGTTCCCTCGCCTTCTGCACCATACGCTTCACCGGTGCGGAATCCGGACTTACCACTGCTATGATCTTGCCTGCATTCACAATATTCCCAAATCCAATATGAATCAAACTGTTCAAAGGACACCTCTTACTCAATATTCTGAATCTGCTCGCGCACCTTCTCAATTTCAGTCTTTAATTCAATCGCGCGGTTGGAAATCTCAAGATCACTTGATTTGGACAAAATGGTGTTCGCCTCACGGTTCATTTCCTGCGCAATAAAATCAAGCTTCCGTCCGATGCTTCCCCCTTTTATAAGGGCATCCTTCGTTGCCTCAATATGGCTTCTTAAGCGCACCAGTTCTTCATCCACGCACACCTTATCTGCAAAAATGGTAACTTCCATGAGCAGGCGGCTTTCGTCAATCTTGGTATCTTCTAACAGTTCCTTCACCTTATCCGTCAGCTTCTGCTTATATTCTGCAATAATTTCGGGAGACCGTTCTGTGATAAAGTCCACATGGGCAAGCATGCCGTCAAGCTTCTCGCACAGATCATTTTTCAGGTTCTCACCCTCTTTGATTCTGGTTTCTACGAAGCCTTCCGCTGCCCCCTTAATGGCACGGTCAAGCAACTGCCACAATGCTTCCTCATCAATGGTCTGTTCTTCCATGGTAAAGATTTCCGGATATCTGGATAATGCGGATACACGAATATCATTGTCAAGACCGAATTCCTCTGACATCTGATTCAGGTATTTCAGGTATTCTGCTGCAAGCTCCTTATTGTACTTAACGCAGACATTGGACTCCGTGTAATCTTCATAGGTGATAAAAATGTCCACCTTGCCGCGCTGGATATAATTCTTTAACTCATTGCGCATTGCTGCCTCGAAGAAATTAAGCTTCTTGGGCATCTTAATGTTTACATCCAGATAACGGTGATTCACGGACTTCATCTCAACCGTAATCTTACGGTCCGCTTCCTGAACCTCGCATCTGCCGAAACCGGTCATGCTCTTAATCATGGTTTTTCCCTTCTTTCGTAACGTCCAATACACACCTAAATATTATAGGTGAACGTGTGCTTTCCGTCAAGGCTTTCTCAATAAAACCACTTTAAGATCTTCCCTGAATATGCTATACTCTAACGAGCCGGGAAATACTGCGGCCTTTATTTTAAATCACACGTAACTGTGTCGGTACTGAACACTTACAACCACACAACTATTCGGATTTATTATCACCGAAACCTAAAAACACAGGAGTACAACATGGCATTTGATGGAATTACCGTTGCTGCCGTTGCAGCAGAATTAAAAAAAGATCTGTTAAACAGCCGGATCTATAAAATTGCACAGCCTGAAAGTGACGAGCTGATCATCACCTTAAAGACCACAGACGGAGGACAGAAACGCCTTTTGCTTTCTGCAGACGCTTCCCTTCCGCTTACTTATTTTACCAGTCAGAACAAACCAAGCCCGATGACTGCCCCGAGCTTTACCATGCTTTTGCGCAAGCATTTACAAAATGGCAGGATTACCGGAATCACCCAGCCGGGCTTAGAACGTATTATTGAGCTTCATGTAGAGCATTACAACGACATGGGCGACCTTTGTCACAAACGTCTGATTATTGAGCTGATGGGAAAGCACAGCAACATCATCTTCGTGAATGAAGAAAATAAAATCATCGACAGCATCAAGCATATTTCCGGTATGGTCAGTTCTGTCCGCGAGGTTCTTCCGGGACGCGATTATTTCATTCCGGAGACACAGGACAAGGCCGATCCTCTTACTGTTACAAAGGAAACTTTTTGTAAACGTTTCCTGTCAAAGGCGCTTCCTGCCCATAAAGCAATCTATTGTAACTTCACGGGACTCTCTCCGTTCTTTGCACAGGAATTATGCTATGAAGCCGGTGTGGACGGAGATCTTCCTACCGAATACTTCACTGCTTCTTCCGAAGGGCAAAATGCACTCACCCGGTTATATGATGCCTTTTCCGCATCCATGCAGCGCATTAAGGATGCCGATTTTGCACCGGTTATTGTCTATGAAAACGGCAGACCGGTGGAATTTTCCGCTCTGCCGCTTTTAAGCTACCCGAAGGAAGAATGTACCTCCTTTTCCTCCATGAGCGAACTGTTAGAGCATTATTATGCGGAGAAAAACACTTACACCAGGATCCGCCAGCGTTCCGTGGATCTGCGTAAGATCGTGCAGACCATTTTAGAGCGTGATGTTAAGAAATACGATCTGCAGCTTCACCAGATGAAGGATACCGAAAAGAAAGACAAATATAAGGTTTATGGTGAACTGATCAACACCTATGGTTATCACGTTGCCCCCGGAAGCAGGTCCATGGAAGCGTTAAATTACTATACCAATGAAATGATCACGATTCCGCTTGATCCGCAGCTTACACCGATTGAAAACAGTAAGAAATATTTTGATAAATACGGGAAACTGAAACGTACCTGCGAAGCACTCTCCAGGCTTACGGTCGAAGTCAGGGACGAGATTGATCATCTGGAATCCATCCAGAATGCGCTCGATATTGCACAATCTGAGGATGACCTTGCACAGATCAGGGAAGAAATGATGGAAAGCGGTTATATCCGTCGGAAAGGGAATGCGAAAAAAGCCCGCTTCAAGAGCCATCCGCTTCACTATGTCAATCCGGACGGCTTCCATATTTATGTTGGCAAAAACAATTTCCAGAACGATGAACTGACCTTCCAGTTTGCAACCGGCAATGACTGGTGGTTCCATGCGAAGGGCAGACCAGGCTCCCACGTCATTGTAAAATGCGAAGGACGGGAGCTCACCGATGCCACCTATGAAGATGCCGCCCGCCTTGCTGCCTTTTATTCCAAGGCAAAGGGTCAGTCCAAAATTGAGGTTGACTACCTCCAGAAAAAAAACGTAAAAAAGCCCGGTGGTGCGAAACCAGGCTTTGTAGTATATTATACTAATTATTCAATGTTGATTGATGCAGATATTTCCAGACTGACTCTGGTGGATGAATGAATCAGTTTCATCCCTCACAGGATCATCCGGATTATTCTTAATCGTCCAGCCAGTAACCCTCATCCTCCGGTGTCGGGAGCGTTGCTTCCGGCACTTTGTTATTCTTTCTGTATTCTTTTTCTCCCTGTATTTTACTATTTTGTATTTTACTGTTTTGTATTTTACTGTTTTGTGCTTTGGCGCATTCTGCTGATGTCTTCGATTTCTTTGTTAATTTCTTTGCCCGTATTTTTCCGGGCTTTGCATTAGCCAATGAATCAACAGGCGCTTCCGGTTTTAACAGGTGGGTCTTCTTCGCAATTTTAATAAGAAGTGTTCCCTTGGGCAGGCCCTTCATCTCCTCTTCCGTAATGGCTCTCCACCGGATCACCAGCACAAAATATACCGCACAGGCCAGCCCGATTGCAACAGCCAGACACACCAGGTTAATGGGGAGCAGCTGATAGAGTCCGAAGTAGGTTCCGTAAGCCACTGCTCCCATTAAAATGGAGCAAAGGATCGGCCGGATAAAGGTACGGTCTACTTCCTGCTTATATTTCAAATGCTTACGCACGGAAATTCCATTAAAGATACATAGGAGGAATGCATAAATAACACTGGAACCTGCATAGCAGTACAATCCCCATTCAGGCGCAAGATAAACCATGCCAAGCACCATGATGACCGCATGAATGATCAATGCAAGCAATGCATTGATGATCGGTGTATTCATCTTACCGATCGACTGCAAAACTGCCTGGGTAAGGGTGGATAATCCGTATAACACAATTGTAACTGCTAATACGGCAAGCATGGCTGCAGAAATATCCAGGGATGCCTTCTGGTGGAAAATCACCTGCACACAGGGCCGGCTGAGCACTCCCATTCCCACGGCTGCCGGAATGGAAATAAACATCGTTACCTTTACGGAACGTGACACCTTACTCTTTGCGCCCTCAAGATCTCCACGTGCAAAGTCACTGGAAATACCGGGGATCAGTGCCGTAGCCATCGCACTTGCAAGCGCAATCGGAATATTGGCAAGCTTCGTAGCCTTCGCCATCGCACTTAAATCAAAGGATACTGCTGCTTCTGTCTTCTGCTGGATTGTAAGGGAAATCATCTGGTAAATCTTCTGATCCAGGAAGGTATTGATATTATAAATTGCTGTACTTAAGATAAACGGTGTCACCACCATAATAATCATCTTGAAAATTTCTTTACGGGAATCCTCATGAATCGTCTTATCCCGGTCAATCTGCCGATGGATCATACCCTTATTGAGCGCATACACGCCCATCATAAAAAGTAAAGCGAAAACGACCCCTGCCCCCGTACCAATCGTGCCTCCTGCAGCGCCGAAGGAAGCCTGTGTGGTTTCACTCTCTCCCTTTACCATCCGGACAAGGAGATATGCCATCAGGACACTGACTCCGGCATTCACAATCTGCTCCAAAATCTGCGAAACGGAGGTCTGAACCATGGATTTGTGTGCCTGAAAATATCCGCGGAATACGCCAAGGATACCGCTGAAGAATATGGTTGGTGCCAGAATCCGGAGAGGCAGTACCGAGCCCCCGAGGTCTACCATATATGATGCAAAGAAAAACACAAATAAGCTGGCAATTCCACCGACTACCAGCACATAAATCAATGCACACTGAAAAATCCGGTGTGCATTCCGATATTCTCTTTTGGCGAGCTTCTGTGCGATGACCTTCGATACGGCTGACGGAATACTATAGGAAGAAATCAGAAGGACGATACTGTATGCCGTATAGGCATTGCTGTAGTATCCAAATCCTTCATCCCCGATAATATTCGTTAAAGGTGTGTTATACAAAAGCCCGATGATACGGACAATGATTCCGGCTACGGCCAGAATCCCCGCCTGCATAATCAGTCCATCTTTTTTCTTGTTATTCGGCATTCGTTTAACGCTCCCAAAATTACAAGTTTATTATACGTTTCAGGGAACAAACCGTCAACCTGTTTTATTGCACAGCAATCCTCATTATAAACCAAAACAGGGGGCGGATCACTACTTCCGCCTCCCTGACCGTATCACTTTATTCTTCCTGATCATCCTTTATGACAGATGCTGCTCCATTCACAGTCCCCGCAGATTTCTCTGCCGTGTCCCGCATGCAGGATTTTTGTTTCCACCAAAGCCTCCAATTCATGGAATGACAGCTTCTGACCACTTTCCAGACCACAATATGCCAACACACCGGCATCATAAGCGTTCACCTTTCCATAGGTCTCACAGTTCCCGTTCAGGTTGTGAGGACAGGCACTGCAGATGTCATCGGTCCTGGTTACCAGCTCCAGCAAAGCTTCTCCATTATTTTGAAGAAGTTCTTCCTTCACCTGCGCCATATGTTCGGAAAAGGTGCTGCTATACCCCTTCCCTTCGAAGAAATAAAGGCACATTCCATGATGGGGCCGGATGCGGTGTACTATTTCAGGTTCCTTCCTCTTAGTTCTCATTCAGCTTCAGCGCCTTACCAAGTCTCTTGCTTAAAGCAAGTGCCAGTACAATCTTAATCAGATCAGGAATAATAAAAGGAATGACACACCAGCCAAGTACTGTTGCAAGCCCTACTGCTCCGGAATTTCTGGCATAAACCACCATAAACCATACGGTTCCGATCGCATAGCATACAATCAGACCAAGAACCATGGATAATCCCAGTACCCAGGTCTTCTTTCCAAGAAGCGCTTCCATCAGCCACATTAATAATGCAGAAAATAAAAAGCCGACAATATACCCACCGGTCTGGCCAAGCAGAATTCCAAATCCACCGGAGAAACCGGCAAATACCGGAATACCGACTGCACCAAGCAGAATATAAATCAGTACGGACAGACTTCCGCGCTTACCACCGAGCACACCTACTGCAAGAAATACTGCAAAGGTCTGAAGGGTAAAGGGAACTGTTGTCGGAATTGAAATCCAGGAACAGATTGCAATCAGTACTGCAAATACGGCAATGTAAACCATGTCAATTGTCTTAAATTTGTTTGTCATCTTATAAAACCATACCTTTCCGACTATTTTTTAGCCTTTGTCAGAATAGCATGGCAAAAGATAATTGTCAACCAGTTTTTGAAGCATGGTTTACATTTCTTCTATACAACATAAAAAACTCTCTAACCAATCAGCCAGTCGTACATCTCCTGATACTTCTGTGCAGATACATGCCATGAGAAATCGGCTGCCATCGCGCGATCCACCATCTTATTCCACTCACGCTTCTTATCGTAATAGATCTTCTCTGCATAACGGATGGTGGATAACATCTCATGAGCATTATAATTCGTAAAGGAAAAGCCTGTTCCCCTGCTTTCGTATTCATTATACGGCTCTACGGTATCCTTAAGTCCTCCTGTCTCACGCACAATCGGAATGGTTCCGTAACGTAAACTCATTAACTGGCTTAAGCCACAGGGTTCAAACAGGGACGGCATTAAGAATGCATCCGCTGCTGCATAAATCTTATGGGACAACTGATCAGAATAATAAATATTCGCAGATACCTTGTTGTTATACTTCCAGTCAAAGTGACGGAACATGTTCTCGTACCGTTCTTCACCGGTACCTAATACCACAATCTGCACCTCATCCTGACAGAGCTCATCCATAACATAGGCAATCAGATCGAAGCCCTTCTGATCGGTAAGCCGTGAAACAATACCAATCATCATCTTCTTATCGTCCTTTTCAAGGCCAAGCTCTTCCTGAAGCGCTCTCTTATTCTTTACCTTTTCCTTACGGAAGTTCACTGCATTATAAGGATATGGAATATTCTTATCCGTTTCCGGATTGAAATCGTCATAGTCAATGCCGTTTACAATTCCGCGCAGATCCTTGCTTCTTGCACGGAGCAGGCCATCCAGATGTTCACCATAGAACTCCGTCTTAATCTCCTCGGCATAGGTCTCACTGACTGTTGTAATGGCATCCGCATATACGATGCCGCCCTTTAACAGGTTCGCATCCTTGTAGGATTCCAGCTTATCCGGTGTAAAGAAGTAATCCGGAAGTCCCGTAATATCCTTCACCTCATCAATACTCCATTTACCCTGGAACTTCAGATTGTGAATGGTCATAACCGTTTTAATACCCCGGTAAAAATCATTTCCCTGGAAACGTTCCTTTAGGTATACCGGAATCAGACCTGTCTGCCAGTCATGGCAGTGAATCAGATCCGGTTTAAAATCAATAATCGGCAGAATGGATAATGCTGCCTTGGAGAAAAAAGCAAACTTCTCAATCTCATATAAGGCATTGTCCCCATACGGCTTAAAGCCTCCAAAATACATTTCATTATCAATGAAATAGTACTTTACACCATCCACTTCTGCGGTAAGTATTCCCACATATTCGTTTTTCCAATGAAAGTCCATATAAAAATGGGTGACATAGGTGAGCTTATCCTTCATCTCCTGTTTCATGCAGGTATACTTCGGAAGTATCACACGTACGTCAAAGTATTGTTTATCAATGCACTTCGGCAATGATCCGACAACATCTGCCAATCCACCCGTTTTAATAAATGGAACACCTTCTGATGCGACAAAAAGAATTTTTTTCATCACGAACCTCCCAATAGCCATTATTAATAATAATTATACAACATCCTTACCATCAATAAAAGCAGAATTTTCCACAGTCGCATTCCACGCACAGCTGCATTCCCAGCACAGTCGCATTTCAGAAAAAACAGAACAGTATAAAATATTTCAACGGTACTTCAGCCGGATTTTATCTGCAATGAGTGCAATGAACTCCGAATTCGTCGGCTTTCCTTTCCCGGTATTAATCGTATATCCGAACATGTCATCCAGGGTTTCCATTCTGCCCCGGTTCCATGCCACTTCAATTGCATGACGGATGGCCCGTTCCACGCGGCTTGCTGTTGTCCGGTACTTTTTGGCAATGGTAGGATACAGAATCTTCGTAATGGAACCCATCATTTCTGAATCCTCCACAGACATCATAATGGCTTCACGCAGATACTGATAGCCCTTAATATGTGCCGGAACGCCGATCTCATGGATCATATCCGTTACATCCTGCTCCAAATCATAATTCTTCTCTTCCGGTGCTGCAACAGCATTGATTTTCTGTAAATCCAGAGTATTCTCCTCTTCTCCCCTTATGGACGGTACGGTAATGACCACCTGAAATTCTCTGTTGTTCTGCATCAGACTCCCAATGAGCTGATAGACACTTTCCGTGTCTTTTCCTGCTGATAACTCAATTTGCTGCATAAAATTCTCCTTTTTCCATTTTAAGGCAGTTCCCTGACGGATTTCTCCATCTGTTCACACAAACCCTGACAAATCACGATAAAAACATTATAGGAAACAGGATTTTTGAGTGCAACTGTAAGTTATCGCACGGTTTTCTTCGTTATTTGTATTCATAGCGGATAGAAAGCTGCTTTTCTTCATAGGTAATTTCTGCCAATGCCCCGTTCACAATTGGCATGGCAGGCGGCAAGTGCCCCAGATCCGCATCCATGATGACCGGAACCTTGTACTTTTCTGCGGTGGATAAAATGGCACGATACTGATCCATACCCATCATTTCTTCCCCGTAGCACAGTGGGCGTCCGATCAGAAAACCGGCCGTATTCGAAAACCAGCCCGCCTGATCCATCTGCCACATGGCTCGCCGGATATCAAACACATTGAGGTCACAGGATTCCAGGAACCAGATGATCCCATCCTTCCCATAGGCTTCATTAAATGCCTTTACCCTGTCATATGGAGTACCGATCAGATTCTGAAGGCAGTCCATGCAGCCTCCCAGGAGCCGTCCTTTCATTCTGATGTGATCGGTTTCTTCATATTTTCCTATTACTGCATTTTTTTGTGCCAAATTCTCATCTGATATTTTTTCTGGTGAAATAATACTTTTTCTTCCCGATCCAGCATGATCTGAAAGATCCATGCCCTTCACTTCGGGAATATTGTATCCACGGAGAGCGGAAGGCTCCGTACAGTGATAAGGAAGCAGGGGATGTTCTTCGTCCTTGTTCTTCTCCTTTTCCCAAAGAGGATAACTGTGAACCTCCTGTTTCTTTCCCTGCAAAATAGCAAGGGCATCCTCCAGACTTTCATGATACGGTTCCATACCGAAAGAAGCCGCGCAGGGTCCGTACAGTGCAGCCACATCACAGAGCGTTGTCAATAAAAAGGTAAAGTTCGTGTTGTCGGAATATCCCATATACCACTTGGGATCTGCCCTTCTCACCCGTTCAAAATCCATATAAGGCAGAATGGTACACATCAATTCCCCGCCGCCGCAGGAAATCAGAATATCATTACTCTTTTTCTCATAATACTCCACCAGTTCTTCAGCGCACTTCTGCGGAGTATTGCTGATTCCGATACCGCTTCCTTCGTAACAGTTCGGTCCTGTCTCCGTAGCAAATCCACGATCGTGAAACTTCTGCAAGGCACTGTCAAAGCAGGTACGGTACGGTTCAATGGCACATCCAAAAGAAGGTGCCACAAAACCGATGGTTCCATGTTCTTTCAAAAATTCCGGGTATCGCATTTTACTTCTCCTTAGTATGTCTTAGTTTATTTATACTCATTATATCTTTAACACGAACATTTTCCAATCTGCTTTTTAATTTAATGTTCCAGCATCTCCTCAATAAAAATTCCATATCCTTTTGCGGCATCGCGGACAAGTACGTGGGTGACTGCGCCAACCAGTTTTCCGTCCTGGATGATCGGACTTCCGCTCATCCCCTGGACAATTCCTCCGGTGGCAGAAAGGAGTTCTTTATCGGTTACCTGCAGGACAATTCCACGATTTACATTATCATTTTCAAGGTTGATGTCCAGAATTTCAATGTCGTATTGTTTAAGCTCTCCTCCGAGTGAGCAGATGATCTGCGCCGGGCCTTTCTTAATGTCCTGTTTCAGGCAGAGCTCCATATATTCATTCGGATTTTCCATAAAAATTTCCGGTGAACATTCTCCGAAAATTCCCCGTACCGTATTCTCCAAAATCCGTCCCATGACATTCCGGTCATCATATTCAATAAATCCGGTCAGTTCTCCCGGACTTCCGCTGCTCCCTCTGGTGATCCCGATAATCTCCGTGTGATACAGCTTTCCTTCTCCCAAATCCATGAGCGTACTTGTATCCACATCATTAATTCCGTGTCCCAAAGCGCCAAAATGTCCCTGTTCATCCACATAGGTCATGGTTCCGACCCCCTGTGCATTATCCCTTACCCAGATGCCCAGCTTATATTCGCCGCCCTGGTCGGCCTGCGGCCTGATGCGGACCGGAAGTTCATTTTCTCCCCTGCGGATTTTCAAAACAAGCGGCTGCCCTTCACAATGCGCCACTCGATCAATCAGCTCCGCCTTGCTTTCCACCTTTTCATCATTCATTTCAAGGATGTAATCGCCAACCTGTAAAATATTTTTAGCAGGTGCACACAGCTGCCCGGTTTCGTTCTCGTAGCTTCCCACGCCAACCACCAGAATTCCATTCGTCTCCACATAAATACCGATCGGGATTCCCGCAGGCTTCAGCATCACGTCCGGAATCACCTCAACATTCACATTCTTAAAAGGAACTACCCCAAACAGCTTCAGATCCATACGATAACTGTCCACCTGTTTTGCTTTTAATGTCACCGTTTTCGTAAGGTCAATCTGCAGACTTTTTCTGCCGTGCACCTCTGATTTCTTCTGTTTTCCAATGGTTCCGCCTGTCTCCACCGCTTCCTTGTACAGCTCACCCGAAACCGGCACATACAACTGCAGCTTCTGATCTACTCCGGCTTTCATCATAATCGTAGACGGCACCCGGTTCCAGATCAAAAAATAACCGGTAAGCAATACCGCCAGAACTCCGGCTCCCAGTAACAGAAAGAGGAATCTCCGGTATCTGCTGATCCGAAGTCTGTATATTCTGTTTTCTATCTGTAAATCATTGTCCGGCATAAGGTGCCTCCTTCGCATTGTTCCAAATCGTCTCCTGCTTGTCCCTCTCACTAAACTCATGCTGCGTTTCACTTGCATTCATTAAGTGTTCCGGACTGGCTCTCACTAAGTTCATCCTTCGCATTCGGCTCGGATTCACTAAGTGTTCTGCGCAAACTAAAAGAACACATCAAAACGAAATGTGTTCTTTCTTAGTATGTTCGGTTATTCTATTTTTACACGGACAAATCCTTCCAATTATGTTGTCTGTTCTTTGGCCTTCTGTGCTGTTATCTTCATCTCCTTCGCATTGGAGATCGCAGCTTCACTCACCTCTTCACTGCCTAAGAGACGTGCAAGCTCCCGTAAAGAACCTTCTTCGGAAAGCTTCGTAAGATCGGTAACCGTCCTGTTTTCTTTTACGGATTTTTCAATCAGAAAATGCGTATCTGCCATGGCTGCAATCTGTGGCAGATGGGTGATACAGATGATCTGTTTGTCCCTGGAAAGCTGTCCCATTTTTTCAGAAACCTTCCATGCCGTTTTTCCACTGATTCCGGTGTCAATTTCATCAAAAATCAAGGTTGCGGTATCCTCTTTATCTGCAAATACAGTTTTAAAGGCAAGCATGATCCGTGATAATTCACCGCCGCTTGCCACCTGCCAGATCGGCCGCATGGCTTCCCCCGGATTTACGGAAATCAGGAACTCAATCTTATCATATCCATCTGCATGAAAATGATCCTGATCGGAGGTTACCTCGATGTCAAACTGCACATCGATAAAATTAAGATCAATCATTGCTGCCTTCAGCTTCCTGCTTAACGGTTCTGCTGCTTCCTTCCGTAATCCGGAAAGTATTTTACAAATTTCCAGAATATGCTGTTTCTTATCTTCAATCTGCTTCTTTAACTGTTCTAAATATAATTCATAATTGCCAAGCTGTTCGAGCTTTTCCTGCTTCTGCTCATAAGAAGTAAGAATATCGGCAACGGTGTTTCCATATTTGCTTTTCAGATGATTGATGAGATTCAGACGTTCTTCCACTGCTGCGAACTCTTCTTCTTCGAAATTCAGGCTGTCACTGTATTCGGAAAGAGCACGGTTAAAATCATTGAGCAGGCTGTCAATCTCGGTTAACTGTCCACCAAGGACATCCAGCTCCTCATCCAGCTTCTGTACACTCTTAAGCTCCCGCATTGCCCGCCCCAGCACATTGCCGGCACTTTCTTCCTCCTCGTAACCGGTCATGGCATAGGCACCTGTCACAGCCTCCTGTATGCGCATTGCATGAACGAGCTTCTGATACTGCTTTTCCAGTTCTTCATCCTCACCCTTTTGCAAGGAAGCTGCTTCAATCTCATTTACTTCAAAGGAAAGAAGATCTGCCTGCCGTTTCCGCATCTCTTCATCCATATCCTGTTCATCAAGCTGCTGTTTCAGCTCCTGATACTGCCGCAATTCCTCCTTAAGTGCTTCCTTGCACTCAAGAGCCTTTGATCCAATATACTGATCCAGCATTTTTCCATAGGCTAACGGCTTTAGCAGTGTCTGATGCTCATGCTGACCATACATGTCCATGAGGCACCCGGAAAGCTCCTTTAACTGACTGACACTCACCGTTTCTCCATTGATCCGGCAGATACTCTTGCCCGGCATAATCTTCCGTTGTAAAAGCAGCGTCCCATCCTCCTCTAAAGGAATCTCCATTTCTTCCATCTGCTTTTTCTGAATATCATTCAAGGAAAACACCAGTTCAATGAGGGCATAATCTGCCCCGCTCCGGATGCTGTCCTTGTCTGCCTTTGCACCAAGAGCCAGATGAATGGATCCCAGTACAATGGATTTACCGGCACCAGTTTCACCTGTGAGAATGTTTAACCCTCTCGTAAAGGTAATTTCCTGTTCATCAATCAGTGCCAGATTTTTTACGTGTAGATTTTCAAGCATTGCTTTTCCTCCTATGCTCCTTCTCTCAAAGCGCATAATAGGTTTTATTTTAACTCTCCATGGCCTCTTTGATATTCTCCATGGTCTTTATCGCATCCGCTTCACTGTGAAGCACCAGCATGATCGTATCATCACCTGCGATACAGCCGACGATCTCCTTAAGCTTTATGGCATCAATGGCTGCCGCAACGGCCATAGCCATGCCGGATACCGTTTTCACCACAAGAATATTCTGCGCAACATCCATGGAAACATACCCATCCTTCAATACCCGGATGTACTTATCACTTAAGTAATGGTCGCTATGTACCAGAATTGTGTATTTCTGCCTGCCATTACCCGTCGGAACCTTCGTAAGCTTCAGCTCCCGGATATCTCTTGATACAGTTGCCTGTGTCACGTCAAAACCGGCTTCCTTCAGCTTCTCTGCCAGCTCATCCTGTGTCTCAATCTCATACTGCTCCACCAGCTCCTTCAGTTTCTGATGTCTGTTTTTCTTCATACCCCGTACCTTTCTAGGATTCACCCAATTTTTTATTTAATATTTCAAGAAAACTTTCCTTATGCAGCTTAATAATTCCTGTCGTTTTCTCAGAATGTACAATTTCCACCCGGTCTCCTGCTTTGAGTGTAATCTGGTGTCCCCCATCAAAAATCACTTCAATTCCGCCTGCCGGAACCGGTTCCCTGCGTTCCTCCACTTCAATCCGGATCTGATCCTCTGCGGAAAATACAATACTCCGGTTCTGCATGGAATGCGGGCAGATCGGTGTAAGTACCATCAGCCTTGCACAGGGGTTCACAATCGGTCCCCCTGCCGATAAATTGTAGCCGGTAGATCCGGTCGGTGTAGCAACAAGAATTCCATCTGCATGATAACAGTGCAGATGCTTTTCATTTACAAAAATATTATAAGAATTGATCTGTAGGGATCCTCTTCTTGTAATAACAATATCATTCAATGCCTGAAAGGTTTCCTTCTGCTTCGTTCCGGAATAGACCGAGCCCGAAAGCATCATCCGCTGTTCGATTTCAAAGTGATCTGAAAGCAGCTGGTCAAGAGATGTTTCCAGATCATTCCGGTTGACCTCCGAAAGAAACCCAAGAGTCCCAAGGTTAATTCCGACAAGCGGAATCTCCGTATCAATCAGATCAATTGCAGCCTGCAGCATCGTTCCATCTCCGCCTAACACAATGGCGCATTCGGTATTCTCCGGAACACATCCGGCTTCTGTATAGCCGCTTCCTTCCTCGGGGAGCTCTTCTTCCACGATACATTCTGCCCCGTGTGCAGTCAGATAATCCCGGATCCGGTTCGTTACCTGCAGCTCTTTATCCTTTGTCCGATTTGTAATTATAATAAAGTTTTTCACGGTTTCTCCAACTCTTGATGTGCTTCTTCCACAATTTCTTTGATTTTCTTTTCAAAAACTGCCGGAATATCCGGATAAACGGTCCGCTCCGGATTCTTCCTCAGATGAATGAGATACTCAATGTTTCCTTCCGGTCCGCGGATCGGAGAATAAGACAGATCCAGCACCTCAAACGAAACCTCATCTGCATGACGGACAATCCTGGAAATTACTTCCTCATGCACCTTCGGATCCCGGACAACGCCTTTCTTGCCAACCTTTTCCCTTCCGGCTTCAAACTGTGGCTTAATAAGTGCCACCATTTCTCCCTGCTCCTTTAATAACGCATACGCAGGCGTCAGAATCTTATCCAGGGAAATAAAAGACACATCGACCGATGCAAAATCAAGCACATCCGGAATATCCTCCGGCGTCATATAGCGGAAATTGGTCTTTTCCATACAGACAACCCGATCATCCTGACGTAATTTCCAGTCAAGCTGTCCGTAGCCCACATCCACAGAATATACCTTTGCGGCTCCATTCTGTAACATACAATCGGTAAAGCCTCCGGTAGATGCTCCGATATCCATACAGATCTTATCGGTTAACGTGATCGGAAAAACCTTAAGTGCCTTTTCAAGCTTCAGGCCTCCCCGGCTCACATAGGGCAGTGCATGTCCTCTCACCTCAATCTGTGCGCTTTCTTCGTCAAAGACAGAGCCTGCCTTGTCTTCCTTTTGTCCATCCACATAGACGCTTCCGGCCATAATAACTGCCTTCGCCTTTTCCCTTGAAGGAGCCAGTCCCTTTTTTACCAGAAGCACATCCAGTCGTTCTTTCATTAAAGATCAACCATCTCTTTCCGTATTCTTGAAGTAATGGATTCTGCATCAATTCCGGTTTCATGCTTGAGCAGATCCACATTTCCATGTTCCACATAATCATCAGGAAGTGCCACATTCATCAGCATGCTTTCGGTTTCCAGCGTGTCAAAGTATTCCCGCACCTTCTCACCAAAGCCTCCACTTGCCACATTCTCTTCCATGGTAACCACCATACGGTGATTTCTTGCAGCCCATTCCACGGCCTTTTCATCAATCGGCTTTACAAACCGTGCATTCACAATACTGCAGTCAATGCCATACTCCTTTAACAGTTCCCGAACGGCAAGGGCTGTGACAACCATGCTGCCGACGGCAAGCAGGCATACTTCTCCCTCTGCATAAAGAAGCTCTGCCTTTCCAAGCTCAACCGGTGCCCGGAATTCCTTTAAACCGGAGTATGCTTCTCCACGCGGATACCGGACTGCCACCGGTGCATCCATAACAAGGGCATATTTCATCATATCGGAAAGCTCCCATTTATTCTTTGGAGCCATAATGTGCATATTCGGAATCGAGGATAAGTACGACAGGTCAAAAATACCCTGATGTGTCTCTCCATCACTTCCTACAAGTCCCGCACGATCAATGGCAAATACCACCGGCAGATTCTGTAAACAGACATCATGCAGGATCTGGTCGTAAGCTCTTTGCAGGAAGGAAGAATAGATCGCCACAATCGGCCTCATGCCTCCTGCCGCGAGTCCTGCTGCAAACGTAACGGCATGCTCTTCGGCAATTCCCACATCAAAAAAACGCTGTGGATAGACATTACGGAAACGCTTTAATCCCGTTCCATCCGGCATGGCTGCGGTAATAGCTACCACACGCTCATCACGGGAGGCCAGCTTCAGCATAACCGTTGAAAAAACATCGGTATAATTGGCGCTGGTCCGTGCTTTTAAGGGAAGTCCGGTCTCCACATCAAAGGGCTCTGTTCCATGAAATCTTGCCGGATGACGCTCTGCCGGTGTAAATCCTCTGCCCTTTTCGGTAATGACATGGACAATAACGGCCTTACGGATTCTTCTGGCTTCCTGGAAGGTGCGCACCATCGCATTGATGTCATGCCCATCTACCGGTCCTAAGTACGTGATTCCCATATCCTCAAACAGCATTCCCGGAACCACCATCTGCTTAAACATATTCTTAAACCGGCGGATTTTGTTGGCAACCTTATCCCCGTTTGGCATATCCATAATAGTATTATAGACACCGTCACGCAGGTTCAGGTAACCATCTGCGGTACGTACACTGTTTAAGTATTTGGACATTCCACCGACATTTTCGGAAATGGACATATTGTTGTCATTTAAGACAATGATATAATTTGTTTCCAGCTTTGCTGCATTATTCAATGCTTCATATGCCATGCCTCCTGTCAGGGAACCATCCCCGATCACGGCAACAACTGTATTATTTTCACCCTTTAAATCTCTGGCCTTCACAAGACCTAAGCCTGCGGAAATCGAGGTTGAGCTGTGTCCGGTATTAAAGCAGTCACAGTCACTCTCTTTCGTCTTCGGGAAACCGCTCATACCGCCGAATTTACGAAGCTCTACAAAGCCTTCCCTTCTTCCCGTCAAAAGCTTATGGGTATAAGACTGATGTCCTACATCCCAGATAATCTTATCCTCCGGCAGATTCAAAAACAGATGCAGTGCCATTGTCAGCTCCACCGCTCCCAAATTGGATGCCAGATGTCCCCCTGTTTTGGAAATACTCTGAATTAAAAACTCCCGGATTTCTTCTGCCAGAGCATCATAGCTTTCCGGAGGGATATTCTTAATATCATTTGCGTTCTTAATTTTCTCAAGTATCATTGTTTTCCCTGCTTTTCTCTATTTTTCCCGATTTACCAGCTGTTCTACCAGCTCAACCAAAAATCCGTTCTTCGTTTCAAAGGACTTAAGGATCTCTACTGCCTCCTCCGAAAGCTCCTTCACCTGCTGCTTCGATTCCTCGATGCCGTGAAGCGTTACATAGGTCAGCTTGTGATTCTTTTCATCACTTCCCACAGGCTTACCCAAAACCTCTGTCGTACTGGTAATATCCAGAATGTCATCCTGTATCTGAAAAGCAATTCCGATGTTAGAGGCAGCCCGTTCCATCTTCTCAATATCAGACTGTGATGCCCCTGCAAGTGCTGCTCCGATCATCATGGCGCACTCCATCAGCGCTGCTGTTTTATGTTCGTGAATAAATAATAAAAGCTCCTCTGTCAGATCATTTCTGCCCTCTGCTTCAATATCTGCTGTCTGCCCGCCGATCATGCCGTAGATTCCGGCCTTCTTTGAAAGAATCTGCATGGACCTTCCAACGGCCCTGTAGGTCTTCAGCTGCTGCGCCGGATCTGTCCCACACTCCTTATCCACCATCCGGAAAGCGTTGGATGCGGTTTCAAACGCAAAATTCAACAGTCCGTCGCCTGCCAGAATCGCCATACATTCGCCATATACTTTCCATGTGGTAAGCTTTCCTCTCCGGTATTCGTCATTATCCATTGCCGGAAGATCATCATGTACCAGGGAATAATTGTGGATCATTTCCAGTGCTGCCATAAACGGTTCAATGATCTCTCCTGTTCCCCCGAAAAGAATAAAGCACTCCTTCATCAGCACGGGACGTAACCGCTTCCCTCCTGCCATGGCACTGTAGTGCATGGCATCCATAACTGTCTTCTGATAAGCCTCTTCCTTTGCCGGCAGATATTTCTGCAAAATCTCTTCTGCCTGTTTCGTCCTTGCTTCTAATTCCTCATGAAAGCTCATAGGTCGTTCCATCCTCCTGTAGTACAAGTACCTGCTTCTCCACCCGGTCAATGGATTCGTTGCATTTCTTCAGCAATTTCATCCCCGCCTGGTAAATTTCAAAGGATTTCTCCAAAGAGACATCCTCCTGCTCCAGTTGTTCGATCGTTTCCTCGAGTTGTTCAAAAGCCTTTTCCAGAGAAAATGCTTCCTGCTGTTCTTTTTCTTCTTTTCCCATTCTCTATCCTTCTCCCCGGTGCTGCAATTTCCTATGCCCTCTCTGCTGCTGGGATTATCTGTCCAGATTCATTGGATTCACGGCAGTTACCGAAGCATCGATCCTTCCATCCTTCACATAAACCTGAATCGGATCCCCGATCTGTACCTTCTGAATTCCGGTAACGGTTCTGCCCCTGCCATCTGCTACATAGGAATAACCCTGATTAAGCTTATCAAGTGGCGAAAGTCCCTTTAACCGTTCAATATATATCGCAAGCTGATGACGTTTCACGTCCAGCGTTCTTCTCATGGCTTCCTGCAGGTGATCCTCCAGCTGCAGGACACAGGTCCTCTTTTCACGGATCTTCCCCATGGGACTGCTGCTTTTTAACTGCGAAGCAAGCACCCTTAATTCCGTCCGCTGCATGGAGATCCTGCGCAGGATCTGCCGGTTCATGGTATCTTTCGCAGCCTGAAGCTCCTGTCCGGTTCTCAAAAAATCATATACTGCAAGCTCTGCTGCCGCGGATGGGGTCGGTGCCCTCAGATCTGCCACATAATCAATAATCGTTGTATCGGTTTCATGTCCGACTGCGGAAATAATGGGGATCTCACAATCAAATACCGCCTGTGCCACCTTTTCCTCATTAAATGCCCAAAGATCCTCAATGGAACCGCCACCCCGGCCAACAATCATCACGTCAACCTTCTGCTGCTCTAACATATGGATTCCACGGACAATACTGTCAGCTGCTCCCTCTCCCTGCACGATAGCCGGATACAGAAGGATCTGCACATAAGGGTTCCTCCTGTGGGTGATATTGATGATATCCCGGACAGCCGCACCGGTTGATGCGGTAACGACACCCAGCGTCCGGATATATTTCGGAATCGGTTTCTTATATTCCGGTGCGAACATTCCACGTTCCAAAAGCTCCTCCTTCAGACGCTGGAAACGCTCAAACAATGCACCCTCTCCGTCTAAGGTAATCCGCTTTGCATAAACCTGATACTTCCCGTCGCGTTCATAGACATCCACGGTTCCCTGCACAACAACCTGCATTCCTTCCGTCATCCGAAAAGAAAGACCGGAACGGTTCCCTGCAAACATCACACAGGAAATCGTTCCTTTCATATCCTTAAGTGTAAAATAAATATGTCCGGAAGAATGGTATTTGCAATTACTTACCTCTCCCTTGATGTTCAGCTCCTGCAGCAGAAAGTCCTCTGCAAACATCCGCCTGATATAGGAATTGATCTGTCCGACTGTATACACATTCTGCATGTCATTACCTTCTATGCGAATTTCGCCAGTACACCATTTACAAAAGAAGCGGAGGAATCCTGTCCGAACTTCTTTGCAAGCTCTACTGCTTCATTAATTGCCACACCTGTTGGAATGTCTTCATCGTATTCGATCTCATAAACAGCCAGACGTAAAATGGTCAGATCCACCTTACCCATACGCCCGGTATTCCAGCCGCTTACCCTTTCATTCAGTTCACGGTCGATCTCCTCAAGCTTTTCTAAAATATTGTGAAACTTCGCATCCAGCTGTTTTCTGTCGCTCTCCCTCACAATTTCTTCTTCCTCCAGGAAAAACTCTTCCTGCTGCGGCATTTCTTCTTCTGCATTAAACTCTATACGGAACAACAGTTTGAAAAGCTGTTCCCGCAATTCTCTTCTACTCATATACTTCGTCCTGTTGTCTGTTATTCTTATAACGATTTGCTCTGTACGTTTACTCCGGCGATACGGACATTCACATCGGTCACTTCAAGTCCGGTCATATTTTCAATGGCAGATTTTACTTTGTCCTGCACCTTCTGGGAAACAGCCGGAATGTTATATCCATACTCTACAAGAAGGGCAACGTCTGTTTTTACTTTCTTGCCGGTCACATAAACCTTAACACCCTTGGTAAGACTCTTCACACCGACCCTGTCAAGCAGCTCATTTCCCACATTGCCTGCCATGGCACCTACTCCCTTGACCTCCATGCAGGCCAGACCTGCGATCATGGCAACCACATCATCTGCAATTTTCACAGTTCCCAAGTTAATATCCTCTTCCAACACATAGTTGTTATTTTCCATCTTCTTTTCCATCCTGCTTAGTCCTTTCTTAATCCTGTCTTATATGAACTATGTTAACCTTTATCATAGCAAAATTTCCGTTATTTTACAACCAGAAGCTCAAATCTAATTGCTCCACGTTTTCCGCATAGGAAACCGTTCCTGTATCCGGATTCAGAAACTCGAAAATTCCCTGTTCTTCAATCAGAAACCTTCGTATTTCCTCATAGACCTCGCGGCTGCTGCACTTTAAGGTAACATAGCTGCTTTGTCTCTCATACGCCCTTGCAAACACATCCGTGATCCGGTCTTTGGAAAGCTCTGTAAAATACAGGCCTTCCCTTACATAATAATTATCGGTCATGGCCGTACATACCGGAACCGGAACCACCTCTTCAATCGTATGGGTCTTCGATAACTGTCCGGTTGTCACACACAGATAATCATAATTAATCGGCGGCAGGCTTCCCGCATTCTGTACGCTTCCTTCCGTCATCTGATAGGACGCATCTCCCCATGTGGTATCCATAAAGTAGTTCTCACCATCCAGCTTCACCAGATTCCAGGCATGTCCTTCCCCGTTCTGTACCGTTCCCATAATAAGAGTTGCTTCGATGCCTGCCTTTTGCAGCAGATACTGGGTTGCCTTGGCATAGCCCTGACAGACACTCCGGTGTGTAATAAATACAGAGCAGATATTCTGGTTATCCGGTGCACCGGCATCATACTCTGTATTTTCAATCAGGTATTCATAAACATATCGGGCAATTGCATACTGGGATCCATCTCCTGTCGGGAGGGACACGAAGCATTGGTTTACATAACTATCAATAAGCTGTTTCTTCGCTTCTATCGTCTCCGGTGTCATGCTATAGGTTCCGGACAGGGTCATCATTTTCAGTTCCTCGCCAAGCGCATACCTTGTAAGCGTATAGCCTTCCACATAAAAGATCTCCGGATGGTCATTTAAAACGCACTGGAAAACCTTCTCTACCTCCCCGGAGTCAGTCGTGGAAATCTGTATATCCTCTAAATGTTCCTGCAGAATATACAGAATCTCTCCATAAAGCTTCTGCTCCGGTTCCGAAAGCCGGTTGTAATGAAAGGCTTGTGTCTGCTCTTCCTTCAATCCATCGACTGCTTCAGCCGGTGCCTGTTCCACATCCTCAAGCTCTCTTGCAGAAACTGCTCCGGAATCCTCGTCCTTTAACAGCACCTGCTCTTCGTTATTCAGTTGTAAATAATCCCTTACCTCACAGGCAAGCTCCTCATAACTGCATCCGTTTAAAAAAAGTATAGCGACAAGCAGCCCTGTGAACATGAGCCCCCGTAAGGATTTTCTGTTTCGAGCCTTCATTTAGTTTCGTCCAAATTCGGATAACACCAGTCCTTCATTCCGTTCCAGTGTCATTCCAACGCTCCATGCATTGATAAAGAGTAACAATGGATTCCCCTTCAGATCCTTGATCTTCTTCATGTCAGAGGTTCCGACAAGCTTCTTCAGATCCAGATCCTTATTTTCAATCCAACGGATATGCTCATACGGAAGCGGCTCAAGCCGGATCTCTACGTTATATTCATTCTCCAGACGATATTTTAAAACATCAAACTGCAGGACACCAACAACACCGACGATGATCTCTTCCATACCGGTGTTAAACTCCTGGAAGATCTGAATGGCACCCTCCTGCGCAATCTGGGTGATTCCCTTCACAAACTGCTTCCGCTTCATGGTATCCACCTGACGCACTCTCGCAAAATGCTCCGGTGCAAAGGTCGGGATTCCTTCATATTGGAACTGTTCCTTCGGCATACACAGGGTATCCCCGATAGAAAAAATACCCGGATCAAATACGCCGATAATATCTCCTGCATAGGCCTCCTCAAGGATCTTACGTTCACTCGCCATAATCTGCTGCGGCTGGGATAGGCGCATCACCTTGCCGCCCTGTACATGCTTCACTTCCATATTGGCATCATACCTGCCCGAACAGATCCTCATAAAGGCAATACGGTCACGGTGTGCCTTGTTCATGTTTGCCTGAATTTTAAATACAAAGGCCGAAAAATCGTGGTTCACCGGATCTATCAGCCCGATGTCTGCCTTACGTGGAAGCGGCGTTGTTGTCATTTCAAGGAAATGCTGTAAAAAGAATTCCACGCCAAAGTTCGTGAGTGCGGATCCGAAAAATACCGGAGTCAGCTCTCCTGCCTGTACCAGATCAAGGTCAAACTCCGCACTTGCTCCATCAAGCAGTTCGATTTCATCAGTCAGAATGCCCGCTGCCTCTTCTCCGATCACACTGTCTAAATGTGCCCTGTCATCCAGGGAAACCTCCAGTGTTTCCCCTTCCTTCGTTCCCTTCTCGGTATCGGAATAAGTGATGACACATTTTCTTTTACGGTCATACACACCCTTAAAACGCTTACCGGAACCGATCGGCCAGTTTACGGGACAGGTTGCAATTCCAAGCTCCTTCTCGATCTCATCGAGAAGTTCAAACGTATCATTGGCATCCCGGTCCATTTTATTAATAAAGGTAAAAATCGGAATCTTACGCATCACACAGACCTTAAACAGCTTTCTGGTCTGCGCCTCAACACCCTTTGATGCATCGATCACCATGACAGCAGAGTCCGCTGCCATCAGCGTACGGTACGTATCTTCTGAGAAGTCCTGATGTCCGGGAGTGTCCAGAATATTGATACAGAAGCCGTCATATTCAAACTGCAAAACAGAAGATGTTACGGAAATACCTCTTTCCTTTTCAATTTCCATCCAGTCCGAAACGGCATGTCTTGCGGTAGCCTTACCCTTTACACTTCCTGCGAGATTAATTGCACCTCCGTATAAAAGGAATTTCTCGGTCAGGGTTGTCTTACCGGCATCGGGGTGGGAAATAATGGCAAATGTTCTTCTTCTGTTGATTTCCTTTTCGTAATTACTCATAATACTGATTCTCCTGCTATATTTCCTTCGACGGAAAGTGCATGGAGCACCGTGGCTCCAATATCCGCAAAGGTCTTTCGTGTGCCCAGATTTCCGGGACTTAAGTTCTTTCCATACATGACAAGCGGTGTATGCTCGCGGGAATGATCCGTGGAACAGGTATACCCGGGATCACAGCCATGATCGGCCGTAATCATTAAAAGGTCATCCTCCCGCATCTTATGCATGATCTCAGGGAGTGCTTCATCAAAAGCCGTAAGAGCCTTCGCATAGCCTTCGATATCGTTCCGGTGTCCGTAAAGCATGTCAAAATCTACCAGATTGATAAAGCACAGACCTTCAAAATTCTGATCCAGATAGGAAAGGGTCTTGTCGATTCCATCGGCATTGCCCTTCGTATAAACAAAATCGGTAAGCCCTCTTCCTGCAAAGATGTCATGGATCTTGCCGACTCCGATCACGTCTTTGCCCGCAAGCTTTAGCACATCCAGCATCGTGTCCCTTGGAGGCTCTAACGAAAAGTCATGGCGGTTCGTTGTTCTCGTATATTGCCCGTTACTTCCGACAAAGGGACGGGCAATCACTCTTCCCACACCATGCTCCCCGGTAAGGATCTTCCGTGCAATCCGGCAGTCCTCATACAGTTCCTCTAACGGAACCACCTCTTCATGCGCCGCGATCTGGAAGACGCTGTCCGCAGACGTATACACAATGAGCTTCCCGGTCTTCACATGCTCATCCCCGTACGCTTTAATTACTTCCGTACCGGAATAAGGTTTATTGCATAAAACACCTCTCTTTGTCTGTCGTTCAAATTCCTGAAGCACGCTTTCGGGAAAGCCATGAGGATAAACAGGTAAGGGCTTTTCGGAAATAACACCGGCAATCTCCCAGTGGCCGATCGTGGTATCCTTTCCTTTCGAACGCTCCGTCATCCGCCCATAGACACCAACCGGGTCAGGATCCGGTTCTGCCCAGTCCTTCACTCCATCGATATTAAACAGTCCAAGCTTTTTCATATTGGGCATATGAAAACAGGGACTTGTCGCAGCCGACCGCAGAGTATTCGTTCCTGCATCCCCGAAATCTGCGGCGTCTTCTGAAGCCCCTATTCCCACACTGTCTAAAACAATCAAAAAGACTCTTTTCACCTGGTATCCCTCTCTTTCTTCATTATTCTGTAATAGGATACCACATTTTAGAAATTATAGCACCAAAAACTTCATCAAAACAACGTTTACTGCTGTGCAAGGGTACTGATCACGATGGCCTCTGGATTCATTCCCGTTTTGCGGACAACGATATCCTCAATCTGCGCACGCTGTGCTTCTGTAAGCTCTGCGGTATTCACAACCACATCTACCATATCATCGGTGATGCTGACAACCACGTCCTCAAAGCCTTTTGCCTCAAGCAGGATTTCTGCGGCCGTCTCCTTTTCGGCAACATCCGTAAGCTCAATCATTCCGTCAATTGCTTCCTGCTTCTGTTCCTCGGCAATGTTGGTATTATTGATGATCTCAAGAAACGTTTCCCTGCTCTTTGCCCTGGTCTGCTCCTTTAACAGTTTGGCTCCCGAAAGACTGTCCATACCTGCCACACTGGTAAAAACCGCTTCTCCGGGCACATCCCCCGTGATCTCTTCCACGCTGTCAGACCCTGCTTCCAGATCTGCATTTTCCTCATCCACCGTAATATCCTCCGCCAGAATATCATCCATGGACTGTTCCAGATAATTATCCTCTTCCAGCACAAGTTCCGAATCCATGCTCTGAATATCCTCATACTGAGAATCGTCTCCGGTTACCTTCGCGGTCTCGACCGTGTCCGATCCGGTTGTCACAATTTCTTCCTGTGTAATCCTGTTTCCGGCAAAATTCAAGTAGCCGGCAACCGCAATCATCAGTGCAAGTGCGGTAATCATCACCTGATTCTTCTTCACCATATTCTTCAAACCATGTCTCCTTTTTTGCTTATATCATTTTAGCTATTTTAATTTTATGTGCCTCCAGTCCAAATAATGCCTGAATTACTTCAGATATATTTTTGGCAACCTTCCCGTTAGCCGCCCCCTTCGCACATACCACCACACCCTCAATTTCCATCGTGGAAGCAGATGAAAAACAGGAATTCCGTGTCGAGGGCTTCAGGGTAATCATTACTTTATTATCACCTACTCCTTCCATGGTTGAGAGCAGTTCTTCCAGAGAATGTTCCAGGGATACCACATAAGTCTCCCTCGTATCCTCTGTGCTTTCTCCATAACCGGGAAATGTCAGGGCACTGTCTGTCGTACTACTGTTCTTTGTGCCTGCGCTTCTGCTGTTTTTTTCTACCGGCCACACTGTTACGAAAAGCAGCACTCCAAGAAGAAGAATCACCAGAAAATTTTCTTTTCTCCACCTGAGCTTTTTCAGGAGGCTGCCGTTTTCTTTCTGTACCTTTTCCTGTGCTTCTTCCTTCATTTCTTCCCGGGTTTCCTGTCCGGCTTTCCTTTGCTCTCCTTCTTTCTGCTGAAACTTGCTTTCCCTCTCCCTGTCTGTCATATTCTTCACCCCTTCACAAACTCCGGCGCTCTCCATCCCGGCTATTCTTTCCGCATCTCCGGTCTGCGCCTGTTCCTCCTGCCTCTCTCTTACTGTTCTCTTTTCACATCTTCCGTAAATTGCTGCTGATCTGTCACCTCTTCCTCCATCGATTGTTCCTGATTATTCTGTTCCTGCTTATTCCGCCCCTGCCGATCCTGCTTCTGCAGATCCTGCTCCTGTGCAATCTGTCCGGCAACATATTCCGTCATATGTGCATACAGGTTCCCGGTTTCTCTCTGTATGGAGGAAGGAAGCTCCCTCACTGATAATTCCACATAAAGCTGCTCCACATTCGCCTGCATCACCTCCTGTGCTTCCCTGCCGGATATAAGGATCAGAAACGGCTGGGTAATTTTCAGAATCAGAATCAGGGAAACCAGTACCCGTACATATTTGGCATAGGCTTCTTCCGGCACAAGCACCATCAGGATCTGCGCAATTAACAAAAAAATACAGGCATTTTTGATTGCTTCAAGCATCTGTTCTCCTTTCACATCCTGACCGAATAGGCAACCACTGCAATCACAATAAAGAACAGGGCAATGGACGTAAACACACATCGCAGAACCAGAAAGCAGCCCTCTCCGATATGGTCGGCACAGTCCGAAATCCGTTTATCACTGATCATCCCGGTAATTGCCGCGGAAAGCTTTACACTGCAGGCCAGTACCCCGATCTTCAGAACCGGTATCAGGCAGATCGAAAGAAGCAGAATCAGCAAAAAAACACCGAAGCTGTTTTTGACTAAGACCGCCGCTCCAAGCAAAAGCTCTGTCACACCACCGGTCAGTCCCCCGATTCCCGGAATTACCGAAACCACCTTATGAATTGCAGTATTCTTAAAACTGTCTACGACAGGAACGATCATTGACTGGATCAGGCTTAAGCCTGTAATGAGGAAAAGGACAGCCTTCAGGGAAACAAGCACTGCTTTTTTCAACAGATCAAGCAGCAGGGTAAGTCTCTCCTCCGCCCATAGTCCGTTCAGAATTCCAAGCAGCATATAGCTGTATGCAATCGGGAGAAGCACCTTACAGACAAAAGCTTCCACAAAATAAATCACAAGCAGCATCACCTGATAATACACCACTGCCGTTCCAGTGCCATTGGCTGCTCCGACCGAAATGAAATACACCGGAATAAACGTCTTCACAAAATCCAGAATCAAGGTAAAGACCTGGGTGGTAATCGTACTGATCTTTGTCATCACCAGAACCAGGATTCCAACTAACATCATATACAACAGATAAAATGCTATTTTTTCCTGACGGGCACCTGCAAACAGATCCGCAAATCCGGTAAAAAAGGAAGAGGAAATACCAAGCACCAGCACATATAAAAATACCTGTCTTGCAAACGGCACTTCACCCCAAAGCTTTCCCTTAATCTGCTGTCCGAAAAGTCTTAGCACCTCCTGTACCCTTCCATCCAGCAGCATTTTCATAATTCCGTCTGCATGAATCGAAAGATCCGGGAAATACATGGCAAGCTCTTCGTCAAGTCCTGTAAAATCATAATCTTCGAGCATGACTGCCAGATAATTGTCCGCTTCATCACTTAGCTGCATGTGCTGTTCCTGTTTCTGCTCTTGTTGGTACCCCCATTGACATCCCTGTTCCCCGGCATGTACATCAAAGCCCGGCACGAGTATACCAAGCATTAACGCACAAAGCCCGGTTCCGGTCTGAAAGACGATCCTCGCAAGAAGGTCCCCGATCCATGTGCCCTTTTCTTTTCTTTCTTCCATATGATTACCCTGTTTCCATGCCATCAGCCAACAGAAAGTGCTCCGATATTCTCAATCACGGTTGCCAGCACCGGAAGTCCCATCAAAAGCACGGAAATTTTACCAAACACCTCGATCTGTCCTGCCACAGCTCCAAATCCGGCATCCTTACACACCAGAGAACTGAAATTGCACAGATAGGTGATTCCAACTGCCTTTACAAGATACAGAATATACGACTCACTTCCCTTAAGGTATTGGGAAAGTACCTCCACTTTTCCCACCAGATGCACCATCTGTTCCATACAGAACCAGAAGATCAAAAGACAGATCGTGACTCCGATATAAAGCCCATATTCGGTCTTTTCGCTTTTAAACTGCAAGGCAAGAAGCACCCCAAGCACACCGATCATTCCGATTTTCATTACGCTCATTGTTTTCCTCCTTTATCCAATCAAAAACAGCTCCTGCATCATGGCAAACAGGTCATAGATATAAGGAATCAGCCACATTAACACCAGTACCAGTCCTGCCAGGGAACACAGAAATGCCTGATCCTCCCTGCCACTATGCTTTAACACCTGATTTAATACGGTAATCAGTATTCCAACTGCAGCAATCTTAAAAAGTATTGAGACGGTCATGTTCGATCCTTCCTATAAAAAGAGTATGGATAGCAGCACACCTCCTGCCACGCCCACGCTCATGATCACTTTACTTCTGCTCTTTTGTTCCTGTTGCAGACTTTGGATTCCATCCTCCAGCTCCCGCCGGATTTCACCAAGGCTCTCTGCCTGTGCCTGCCCGATTAAAAAACCCTGCTTCAATGGAAAAGCAAGCAGCCATTCCTGCTCCTTTTTCTTTAATCCACTTTTCCTAAGGGACGGTCCAAGCTCCTCCTTCCAGATCACCGCAAGCTCCTGTCCGCCTTCCTCCATCCGCTGTGCAATCCGTCCAAACTCCTGCCGGAAACAAAGCTCGTCTTTAAAAGAAAGCTTTCTTAAGATTTCCGGAATCGGCAGCTTCCCATAGGAAATCTGAAATTCCATATATTCATAAACGCCCCGGATCTGCTTTAACAGCATAAGCCGCATCCGGTATTCCAGGCAGAGGCTTACCGAAAACCCAAAGGCCCCCAGAATCACCAGAAGGCTCCCCATAATGGCACTCATAGGACTGTCTCCTGCAGCAGGTGTTTTTCTCCGTCATAGATCCTTACGCTCCGCTTCCGATCCTTAAATGTAAGCAACAGGAAACGTCCAAATAAGCTCTTACTCTTTCCAAGCTTGTCTTCCACATCCTTAAGGGAATATCCGTGCATGGTTGCAAGTACTCCGGTTCCACAGACTGCAATCCTTTGAAGTGCTGCAAGATCCTCCTTGCTTCCGATCTCGTCCACTGCAATCACCTGCGGCGTCATGGAACGCACAAGGAGCATCATACCCTCTGTTTTCGGGCAGGCATCCAGTACATCCGTCCGGATTCCTACCTGATTCTGTGGAATTCCCTGATAGCTTCCTGCAATCTCAGACCGTTCATCCACAACCGAAACCTGCTGTCCCTGCCGCGTATCTGTTCCATCCGACACCTGACGGATCAGATCCCGCAGCAATGTGGTCTTGCCGCAGCCGGGCGGTGAAATAATCAGGGTATTCCACAGCTCTCCCTGTTGAAACAGATACGGCAGTACCGGATCCGCCATTCCTAAAATTTCATGCGAAATCCGGATATTTAAGAACCGGATACAGGAAAAATTCCGGACACTGCCATCCGTATTCAGAATCACCTTTCCGGCAAAGCCGATCCGATGACCTCCCTGCACCGTAAGAAACCCCTGTCGGAGTTCATTTTCAAATGCATATAGCGAATAGCTGCACATCTGGTTCACAATGCTTTCGATTTCCCGGTCTGAAGTCAGCCATGTATTATTCCCTTGTGTAAGGCACGTCCCATCCTGTGACAGGAAGTATTCACATCCCTCCCGGATAATCCGGCACGGACGGTTCACACCAAGACGGATTTCATTTAAATGTTCCACATCTTCAAGCACCGGCTTCATTCGTCCTTTCAGACCGTCCGGAAACAGCGAAAGAATCTCGTCCCTTTTTCCCATAAAAAACAGCTCCTCATATTGTCTTTAAGACATTATATGAAGAGCTGTCTGATTTATTACTTCTATTCGATTCGGGAAATTCCCCGTTAGTTCTGTGCTACATCCTTCATGGAGAAGCTCATTCTTCCCATCTTATCCTTGCCAAGGCATACTACCGTAACCTTGTCACCAAGAGTTAAGACATCTTCTACGTGATTGATTCTTTCCTTAGCGATCTTGGAAATATGAACCATGCCTTCCTTACCGGGAGCAAACTCGATGAATGCACCGAATTCCTTAATGCTGACAACGATACCCTGGAAGATCTGTCCTTCCTGATAGTCGGTAACAATGGTCTTGATGTACTCGATCGCCTTGTCCATCATTTCCTTATCGGTACCACATACGGATACCTTACCGTCATCAGTAATATCAATCTTTACGCCGGTACGGGCAATGATCTCATTGATGGTCTTACCACGCTGACCAACCACATCACCGATCTTCTCAGGATCAATGTTGATGGAAATAATCTTCGGAGCGTAAGGTCCAACCTCTTTACGAGGCTCTGCAATCGCCTTCTTCATACAGTTATCCATGATGAAAAGTCTTGCTTCGCGACATCTTGCAATGGCACCTTCTACGATCGGTCTGGTCAGACCATGAATCTTAATATCCATCTGGATTGCGGTAATACCATCCGTTGTACCGGTTACCTTAAAGTCCATATCGCCGAAGAAGTCTTCCAATCCCTGAATATCAGTTAACAGTACGAAATCATCATCGGTTTCACCGGTAACAAGACCACAGGAAATACCTGCAACCATCTTCTTAATCGGAACACCTGCAGCCATCAGGGACATACAGGATGCACAGGTAGAAGCCATGGAGGTGGATCCATTGGATTCAAAGGTTTCGGATACGGTACGGATTGCATAAGGGAATTCATCCTCAGAAGGAAGTACCGGAATCAGAGCTCTCTCTGCCAGTGCGCCATGTCCGATTTCTCTACGTCCGGGTCCTCTGGAGGGCTTTGTTTCACCTACCGAGTAGGACGGGAAGTTGTAGTGGTGCATATATCTCTTGCTTACTTCATTTTCATCAAGACCGTCAAGCTTCTGCTGTTCGGATAGCGGTGCCAGGGTACATACATTACAGATCTGTGTCTGTCCGCGGGTGAACATTGCAGAACCATGTACTCTCGGAATAATATCAACTTCTGCTGCAAGAGGACGGATCTGGGTGATCTCACGTCCATCCGGACGCTTATGATCTTTGAGAATCATCTTACGAACAGTCTTCTTCTGATACTGGTAAATCGCTTCTCCTAATACAGCAAGCCAGTCTTCTTTATCTGCAAAAGCTTCCTCTAACTTCTCGGTAATTTGACGGATATTCTCTTCACGCACCTGCTTTTCATCCGTGAATACCGCTTCTTCCATCTGTGCGGGAGTTACGATTTCCTTCATTGCCGCAAACAGCTCTTCCGGAATTGCACAGCTTGTATATTCATGCTTCGGCTTACCAACCTCTGCAACCATCTGGTCGATAAATGCAATAATGGTCTGGTTTACTTCATGTGCCTTATAAATGGCTTCGATCATCTTTTCTTCCGGGATTTCATTTGCTCCGGCTTCGATCATGATGACCTTTTCCCTGGTAGAAGCAACGGTAAGATTTAAGTCACCATTCTTCCACTGCTCCTGGGAAGGATTGATGATAAACTCACCATCAATCATGCCAACCTGTGTCATTGCACAGGGCCCGTCAAACGGGATATCAGAAATACTGGTAGCGATGGCTGCACCGATCATGGCAACCAGCTCCGGACGACACTCCGGATCCACGCTCATAACCATATTGTTTAAGGTAACATCATTACGATAATCCTTCGGGAATAAAGGCCGCATCGGGCGGTCGATAACACGGCTTGTCAGAATTGCATTCTCGGAAGCCTTTCCTTCTCTCTTATTAAATCCACCGGGGATTTTGCCTACGGCATACATCTTTTCTTCATACTCAACACTCAGCGGGAAAAAGTCAATTCCATCCCTGGGCTTGTCTGATGCGGTTGCGGTACACAGTACGGTGGTATCACCATAATGCATGAATGCGCATCCGTTTGCCTGCTTGCCGACACGGTTGACATCAACACTTAAGGTACGGCCTGCAAGTTCCATTGAAAACGTCTTGTACATAGTTTCTCTCCTTTTTCTTCTCGTTCCTGTACATGTGGAACATATTACTGCACAGCAGTATAAAATTTAAAAAGGCGGAGCTTTTATTGATGCTCCGCCTTCAACTACCAAATTACTTTCTGAGACCAAGTTTCTCGATCAAAGCACGGTATCTCTCGATGTCTTTGCTCTTTAAGTAGCTTAAAAGACCACGTCTCTGACCTACCATTTTGAACATACCACGTCTGGAATGATTATCCTTCGGATGCTCCTTTAAATGCTCAGTAAGCTCTGTAATTCTTGCAGATAAAACTGCGATCTGAACTTCCGGTGAACCTGTATCACCTTCAAATCTCGCATATTCCTTCATAATAGCTGTTTTCTTTTCCTTAGAAATCATGTTCTGTCTCCTTCCATTATTAACCGCCGGATACTAAGAATGGGTCGGAGTGTCCCTACGAGATCATTCTCTGATTCTGAGTATCGGCTGAACTCATACTCAAGCATCATATCACAAAACAAATGCTGTGTAAAGGGGTAAATTTCTAATCCTGTAATATCCTTACCATCTTTGCCGGTGTACGGTAATTGTAATTGGAAATCCGGATACCGGTTTTCGGATTACTCGCATGGATAACCTGTCCGCCGCCAATGTAGATTGCCACATGGTTAATGCTTCCACCCTTCGCATAGAAAATCAGGTCTCCTGCCTTTAATTCCGAAGCAGATATGGTTGATCCCATCTTCGACTGTGCCTGCGAGGAATGAGGCAGAGTCACACCATACTTATTGAAAACACTTAAGACAAACCCGGAACAGTCTGCTCCACTTGTCAGGCTTGTACCACCCCAGACATAAGGATTGCCAAGAAACTGCTTTGCATACTGGCAAAGATCCACACGGACATCGGATACGCCCTGTCCGTATAACAGTTCGGTCATTGTGATGGCTGTCTGTAAATCCGACTTTAACTCAACATAATCCCTGGAAACGAAAACCTCTTCATCATCCAGAAAGACCTTGACCCACTGATCGTTATACAATTCTGCAACCTGAAGCTCTTCTCCTTCTGCAACCTGTGTCACGACATCGGCCCCGGTGTCCGGCTGTTCCCGGATATTTAAGCCGTCCGAAGAAGCAACCGCAACTGTACTTGCCAGTTCCTCGCCCTTCTTCTTCGCATTGTAACCGGTCAGGAGATATTCTTCCTTCACATATCCTTCTACCTTGCCGGAGGTGATATGTGCCCATCCGTCTTCACTTTCCAAAACCTCACAGGCAGCATCTTTGGGAAGCTTGCCAACAAGCCTGCCACTCTCATCCGGTGTCTCACGGATATTTAAGTTATTCTCCTGTACGTTGCAAAGCCCAAGATTCGTGTATCCCCACATAGCACCCTTTGCCTGCTCTGCAAGAGCCTTATATTCATCTACCGAAAGTGTGGATATAAAAAGATTCTCGACACCTGCTGTCATCAATTCTTCTGATGCAACACTCTGTGTTTCTTTCGTAACCGTTTCCGCAGCCCGGCCATCCAGGGACAGCAATAAAAATACAGATGCGGAAAGACAGATGCCCTGTAAAATTGATCGTTTCAAAATAAACCTCCAAAAATTCCCGTTTATTACGTATTTGTTACAAATTTATTACAACGATCACATTATAGCAGTAAATGTAACACCTGTCAAATGCGGTAAAAGTTCATTTCTATAGGGCGGACGCCCGACATGAAATAAGCTGCCGGAAAACACGTATATTTGTTAGCCAATCTGTACCATCCGGCAGCTTATGAATGCGCATGGCTGATTATCCCATAAACCAGTGCTTTCCATCCTCTACGTCCTGCCGAAGCTGTTTCTGCAGGCCGGCAAGATCCTGAAACTTCTGTTCCGGACGCTTGAATTTCAGCAGTTCCAGCCGTATTTTCTTTCCATAAATATCCCTGTCAAAATCATAGAGATAGGTTTCGGCATTAACCCTCTTTGTCTGCTGCACGGTAGGCTTCACTCCGATATTGGTGATTCCGTGATACATGCAGCCATCATAAAAAACATCTGAATAATATACTCCGTAAGGCGGCATCAGCTTCTCCTTCGGAGGATAAAGATTCACGGTAGGAAATCCCATCTTACGTCCCAGGTGCATTCCGTTTTCGACAATGCCTTCCATGGAATAATTCCGCGAAAGAAGTTCGGATGCCAGTTCCATATTTCCCTTCAGAATTTCTTCCCGGACATAGGTAGAGCTGATTTCTTTTCCATGATCGAAAATCTTCTCGATAATCTTTACCGTAAAATCATTTTCCTCTGCCATTTCTTCAAGCAATACACGATTTCCTTTTCCGCCTTTTCCAAAAGAGACATCCTCTCCGGCCGCCAGAAATTTCATATTCATCATTTCTATCAGGATTTTCTTCACAAAATCCACAGGATCCGTTGCCGCTGTTTCCGGATTTAAGGGAAATTCTACCAGAACATCAATGCCCATCCGTTCAAAGATCTCCCGCTTTTCTTCTCTTGTTGTCAGCTCCTTCGCATCCTCACCGCCAAAATAAACCGTTGCTGACGGAAAAAATGTAAAAATCACCGACTTAAGACCATTCTTTTTCTGCCTCAGGATCTCATCAATCAGACGGTAATGTCCTGCATGAATCCCATCGAACTTTCCAATGGCAACTGCAGATGCTCCTTTGAGCTTAAATTCAGTTTTGTCACTAACGATCTGCATAGCTTCCATCCTGACCTTCCAAAAACATTTTTACCGGTGTAAAAAGCCTCCTGTCACCTTCATAGCGGTAAATGGCGCAAAACCTGCTATCCATGCCGTATACCCGGTATTCCCCCTGATCTACAGGAAACCCCTGCAGCATCTTTCCAATGATTCCCGCCTCTTCCTTAGCCAAAACCTCTGATCGCTTCAACTGGTTCCCGTTAAGCAGTGCTTTCTGTGCATCTTCGGATACCTGAATGGCAGGAAGGGTATGAAACATTTCTTCTACAGGAATGACCGCTTCCTGCACTCGTCCCTGATCGGCAAGTTCTTGAAGCTCATCCAACGTTTTCGCATCCTTCAGCCGGAATTCTCCGACTCTGGAACGGACAAGGCTCGTCATCACCGCACCGCACGAAAGAGCCTGTCCAATATCATGACACAGGGTACGGATATAGGTTCCTTTTGAACATACAACCCGGATTTCATATTCCGGATGCTCTGCCTTTAACAGCTCCAGCTCATAAATGGTAATGGGACGTGCCTTGCGCTCCACTTCCTTTCCTTCTCTTGCCAGCTCGTAAAGCTTCTTTCCGCCCACCTTAAGTGCAGAATACATCGGTGGAACCTGCTGCAGTTCTCCCACAAAATGTGAAAGCATCTCCTTTACCTGCTCCGCAGAGACACAGACTTCCTTTTCCTCCAGAATCTTCCCTGAAATATCCTGTGTATCGGTCGCAATCCCAAGCCGGAACCCGGCAATGTATTCCTTGGTCTCACCGGTCAGCATATCGCACAGCTTCGTTCCACTTCCCAGACAAACAGGAAGAACCCCCACCGCATCCGGATCGAGGGTTCCTGTATGTCCTATCTTTTTCTGCTTACAGATTCCGCGCAGCTTCGCCACCACGTCATGGGAGGTAAAGCCCGCTTCTTTATATACGTTTATTATTCCGTGATACATGTTCTTCTCCAAGAATTAGTTACACAACTGTTTCTCAATCTGTGCAGACAGATTATTGATAATATCGTGATATGTACCCTGCATGGTAACTCCTGCAGCGCGTACATGACCGCCGCCACCAAACATCATGGCAATCTTTGCAACATCAATCTTTCCGTTGGACCGCAGGCTTACCTTATACTCGAGTGTATTCGTCTGATACATAAAGATCGCACACTCAACGCCCTTTGTATTGCGAAGCTGGTTGACAATTCCTTCCAGATCATGTGGTGTTGCATCATAAAAGCTCATGGTCTTTTTATCGACCATGCTGACAATACATCTGCCATCCATAAACTGGATACTTTCAAGCAGCGCACGTCCCAGAATCTGATTCTGTACATAGGTCTTTTCATAGAAGGTCTGATCAATGAGCGTCGGAAAATCAAATCCATAAGAGATCAGATCTGCTGCAATCCGCAGGGTTTCCGGTGAGGTGTTGGAATACTGGAACACCCCGGTATCATGGATGATTCCGATGTACAGGGCTTTCGCAATGGACGGATCCATCGCTTCCTTATCCTCAATGGCCCGGTACACCAGCTCACTTGCGGAGCTTGCCTTTGGATCCAGAAAATTCACATCGCCATCTCCCAGGTTACTCACATGATGGTCGATATTGATCCTCTTATGTGCCGCATCGAAGTACTTCTGTGCTTCTCCGGTACGCTCCTTCGTACTGTCAAGTACGATAAACACATCAAACTGCTCCACTCCCGTTGCAAAATCGGTGTGAATATCCCCGATCCTGCTGATACAGGAAAACTCCTCTCCCGGCTGTTCCAAAAATACCTCGATCTGCGCATCCGGGCACTTCTTTAATAAATACAGATAAAGACCCATCACCGACCCGATACAGTCACCATCCGGCCGGATATGTCCACTGATACCGATGGTTGCGGCATCCTTTACTTCTTCATAAATTTTCATATACATCCTGTCCTTATTACTCTTGTGATAAAGCTTCGTTTCTGTCTTCCTTCTGTGCATCTGATTTAGCCACTTCATCAATCAGTTTGGACATTTTCACACCATAGGCAATGGACTGATCCACGATAAAACGGATTTCCGGTGTGTTACGCAGATTAATTCTTCTTGCAAGCTCTCTGCGGATATAGCCCTCCGCACTCCTTAAGCCGGCAAGTGTATCCTCTGCCACATGATCATCCCCGTATACGCTGATCCATGCCTTACATGTTTTTAAATCAGGTGCAACCTCTACAGAGATCACACTCGTTAAGGGACTGATTCTCGGATCCTTAATCTCTCCACGAATGATCTCTGCGAGTTCCTTTTGAACTTCCCCGTTGATCCGGGTATTCTTCATGCTGTTCTTTCTCACCTGGGAACCTCCACCATAATATATGCTTCTACGATATCCAGCTCCTGCATCTGGTCAAAGCCTTCAAATACAAGACCACATTCGTAGCCAGCCTTTACTTCCTTTACATCGTCCTTAAATCTCTTCAAAGATGCCAGAGCGCCTTCATAAATCTGCTCTTCCTGTCCGGTGCTTTCATTACGTCTCGTGATACGCACCTTGCAATCTCTCTGGAAATATCCGTCTAAGACATAAGAACCTGCAATATTTCCGATTGCGGACGCACGGAAGATCTGACGAACTTCAGCGTGACCGATTACCTTTTCTTCATAAACCGGATCGAGCATTCCCTTCATGGCAGCCTCGATATCCTCAATTGCCTGATAAATGACACGATACAGACGGATATCCACGCCCTCACGCTCTGCAAATGCCTTGGCCTGTGCATCCGGACGGACATTGAAGCCGATGATAATTGCGGAGGATGCAAAAGCAAGAGAAACATCCGATTCGTTGATGGCACCTACGCCACCATGAATACATTTTACAACAACCTCTTCATTGGAAAGCTTCATGAGACTCTGCTTAACGGCTTCCACACTACCCTGTACATCTGCCTTGACAATCAGGTTCAGTTCCTTCAGGTTACCCTCCTGGATCTGGTTAAACAGATCATCCAGTGACATCTTTGCCTTGGTCTCTTCAAGCATCTTCTCTTTATTCTGTGCCAGATAGGTTTCTGCATAGGTCTTGGCAGTCTTATCATTTTCATGGGCAATAAATACTTCACCTGCACTTGGCACATCGGATAATCCAAGAATTTCCACCGGTGTAGAGGGCTTTGCCTCCTTCACGCGTCTTCCCTTGTCGTCAATCATTGCACGTACCTTACCGTGGCTTGCACCTGCGGAAATGAAATCTCCCACATGTAACGTACCCTTCTGTACCAGTACGGTAGCCACAGGACCGCGTCCCTTGTCAAGCTCTGCTTCAATGACAAGACCTCTCGCACGACGATTCGGGTTCGCCTTTAATTCCATAATCTCAGCCGTAAGCAGTACGGTTTCAAGCAGGGTACTGATTCCCTCACCGGTCTTTGCAGATACCGGAACGAATTCAGTGCTTCCGCCCCAGTCAACCGGGATCAGTTCATATTCGGTCATTTCCTGCTTCACACGGTCGATGTTGGCACCAGGCTTATCGATCTTGTTAACTGCCACAATAATTTCAATACCGGCTGCCTTCGCATGGTTAATTGCTTCTACGGTCTGCGGCATCACACCATCGTCTGCGGCAACAACCAGAATTGCAATATCGGTAGAATTTGCACCACGCATACGCATTGCGGTAAATGCTTCATGTCCCGGTGTATCCAGGAACGTAATGGACTGTCCGCCCACATTTACGGTGTAAGCACCGATGTGCTGGGTAATACCTCCTGCTTCCTTATCGGTCACATTGGTCTTACGGATTGCATCGAGAAGGGAGGTTTTACCATGATCAACATGACCCATAACACAGATAACGGGCGGTCTGCTCACAAGATCCTCTTCCTTTTCTTCGTCTTCCTTTAACAGCTCTTCAATGACATCCACCTTAACTTCTCTCTCACAGATGATGTCATAGTCAATGGCAATGTTCTCCGCATCCTCAAAGGTAATTTCAGAGTTTACGGTTACGATCTGTCCCTGCAGGAACAGCTTTTTAATAATTGCGGAAGGCTGCAGCTTCATCTTATCTGCCAGATCCTTGATGGTTAAGGATTCCGGAATGGTGATGACCTTGATCTGCTCTTCTGCCGGCTCCTCTGCCTTCTTCTCCGGCTTAATGAAGCGTCCTGCTTTATTCTTGTTCTTTAAAGCTGCTTCGTCCTCTTCATACATGAAATCCTTCTTGGATCTCTTATCCTTCTCCTGACTGATTCTGCGCTTTTCTTCCTCTCTGCGCTTGTCATCCTTAACCGGCGGGGTATCCTGAGCGAAACTCTTACCCGGCTTTTCATTCCGCTTAAATCGAGAGTCCTGCCCTCCATTGCTTCTCTCACCGCGGTTATTATTGAAATCGCCGCGGTTACGGTTCCCATCACCGCCGTTATTACGGAAATCTCCCTTGACATTCTGGTTGTTAAAGCGATTCCCGTTTTCAGGTCTTCGGTTGTTATTCCTCTCTCCCTGATTGTTCTGACCAAATCTCTGATTTCTGTCATTTCTGTCATTTCTATCGTTTCTTTGATCCCTTCCGTCTCTGTTGTCCGGTCTGTTTCCGGGTCTGTTTTCACCACGGTTATCGTTACGATTATCGTTACGGTTGTCATTCCGGTTATCCGGACGATTCTGTCCCCGGTTATCCGGACGGGGATTTTCAGACCTTGCTGCTCTCTGGGCGGCCTGTTCACGTTCTTCGGCGGCACGCTTTTCGGAAGCACGAAGTTCGGCTCTTGCTTCATCCATTCTTCTGGAATTCTGCTTGAAATCACTTGTGGAAGTCTCCATCTGGGACGGAGCCGTAAGAGGCTTAATAATCTTGTGGGGAACTTCCCTGTTCTGTCCCGGTCTTCCATTGTAATTATTATTCCCCTGGCGATTATTCTGCCCCTGTCTGCGCTCACCCTGAGAACGCTGTCCCGGTATATTACTATTATGCGGATTACTTACAAAAATAATCTTTTTCTTTTTCACAGGAGCTGCCTGCTTTTCCTCTGCTTTCGGTGCTTCCTTCCGCACTTCTTTGGAAGGTTCTGCTTTGGCTTCTGATTTTACCTCCGGTTTCACTTCAGGCTTCACATCTGTCTTTGCTTCTTCCTTTGCTTCCGGCTTTGCTTCTGCCTTGGCTTCGGGCTTCACCTCTGCCTTGACATCTGCTTTTTTTGCGGCACCAAATGCTTTACGGACCATTTCTGCTGCATCTTCCTCCACAGAGCTCTGTGCTGCCTTTACTTCTATTCCTTTTTCCTGAAGAAATGCAATCACTTCCCTGCTCTGCTTCTCCAGCTCCTTTGCTAATTCATGCACTTTGATTTTCGACATTTATTTACCTCCGTCTTATTCACTCCAAATGAACTCCAAATGCTATCTGTATCATTCCTGAATTGTCTGCAGATGTTTCATGATGCTGTCAGAAAGCCCCGGATCCGTCACCGCAAGGGATGCCCGCATTTCCTTCCCGATTGCCTTTCCAAGCATTTCCTTTGTCCCTAAGGTATAAATGGGGACCTCATAAAAACTACATTTATCTGTAAATAACTTTTTCGTGTTTGCGGATGCATCTTCGCTGATGATCACCAGACATGCACTCCCGTCCTTTACTGCATTCTCCGTGGAGAATTCGCCGCTTACCAGATTTCTCCCCCTCGCAGCGAGCCCCAGTAAAGACAACACCTTCTTCATCTGCACAGGATCATTCATTCTCGTCATACTCCTTTTCCAGGCTGTCATATACTTCATTCGGAATACTCATTTTGAAAGACCGTTCCAATCCTTTATTCTTCCGTGCCTTTTTAAGGCACTCTCTCGAGATACAAAGATATGCGCCTCTTCCATTTTTCTTTCCGGTCAAATCTAATACGATTTCATCCTCCGGTGTTTTCAGGACGCGCATCATTTCCTTCTTGCTTTTCATTTCTCCGCATCCCACACACTGTCTTAAGGGAATCTTTTTTGCCATACCAAACCACCTTTATTCTTCAGAGGGTACTTCTTCCATACCTTCCTGACCCTCTTCTGTCAGATACTCATCATCTGCATACTCGGCATCCTCATCATATTCTTCATCCTCGTACACATAGTCCTCATAACGGAAGCCCGGTGCATCCTTGGCCTGCGTCTCACTCTTGATATCGATCTTGTATCCGGTCAGTCTGGCAGCAAGTCTTGCATTCTGTCCTTCCTTACCAATGGCAAGAGATAACTGGTAATCCGGAACAACCACCTTGGCAGTCTTTTCATCCGGATCTGCAAATACAGCAACAATCTTTGCAGGAGATAATGCGTTCTGGATCAGGTTGCCGGGGTTCTCATCCCAGTTGATAATATCAATCTTCTCTCCACGAAGCTCATCCACAATGGAATTTACTCTCGCTCCATTCATACCAACGCAGGCACCGACCGCATCTACGTTCGGATTGTTGGAACGGACAGCCATCTTGGTTCTGCTTCCTGCCTCTCTTGCAATGCTCATAATCTCTACGGTTCCATCTTTAATTTCGGTAACCTCTGCTTCAAACAGACGCTTTACCAGCTCCGGATGGGTGCGGCTTACCAGGATTCTCGGTCCCTTGGAGCCGTTCTTTACCTCCAGAATATAAACCTTGATTCGCTCGGTCGGGCGGAAGTGCTCACCCTTTACCATTTCACTTTCATTTAAAATACCATCGGCCTTACCTAAGTTTACGCTGATGTTACGTCCGATATATCTCTGTACAATTCCGGTAACCACATCTTTTTCTTTCGCATAGTACTGATTGAAGATTACATTTCTTTCTTCTTCACGGATCTTCTGCAAAATCACACTCTTCGCATTCTGGGTTGCGATACGTCCGAATTCCTTGGACTTGATCTCTACATGAATGATGTCACCAACCTTTGCAGTTGCTTTAATCTTCTGTGCATCCTCTAAGGAAATCTGTAACAGATCATCTTCCACATCATCTGCGGTTTCTACAACTTCCTTCTCTGCATAGCATAGGAAATCACAGGTTTCACGGTCAATCTCTACCTTGATATTGTCTGCTCTGCCAAAATGCTTTTCGCATGCAGTGTAAAGGGAATTCTCAATCGACTCAAATAAAGTCTCTTTGCTGATTTCCTTCTCCTTTTCCAAAATATCAAGTGCTTCCATTAATTCTTTGTTCATTTTCGTATCCTTTCTGCTTGTATTTGGACTAAAAATCCAGTGCCAATTTTATAACTGCAATATCTTTTCTCTGAAAAACCAGATCCTGATCATCTTCAACGGTTAATGTCAGTGTATCATTATCAAATGCCCTCAGGACTCCTTCAAAATCCTTTGAACCGTTCACCGGTTTAAACGTCTTTAATTCGACTTCCATCCCGATGCTCTTTGAAAGATGCTTCTCCTTCTTTAAGGTTCTGCCAAGTCCCGGAGAGCTCACCTCCAGAATATAGGCATCCTCGATATAATCCTCTGCATCAAGCTGATCGGAAAGTGCACGGCTCACCGTCTCACAATCCTGAATGTTCACGCCGCCGTCCCTGTCAATGTAGCAGCGAAGATAAAAGTCGCTTCCTTCCTTCACATACTCCACATCGTAGATTTCCACACCGGCAGCCTCCACGATCGGCTTTAACAATTCCTCTGTCCTTGCTTCATAAAACTCTCTCTTTGACATTCTTCCTCCTAAATTCTTTGCCTGCCTTCAATCCATACTCTGCCTGCTGCACTAAACTCATGCTGCATCTCCAACCTGCATTCCTTAAGTGCACAGGTATGGTTCTACTCAAAAAAACAGTGGACTCGCAAGTCCACTGTAACTGGTAAATCTTTGTAACTATAGTCAGATTAACACTTCTCATAAGGAAATGCAAGGGTTTTTCCAAAATTTCTTTGCTTTTTCGTCAGAAACTATTTAATATTTGATCTTGTCCTTTACACTGATCTCTTTTCCAAGCTGAACCTCGATCAGTTTCAGCTCCGTGACTGCTGCAATTGTATGTTTGCAGCCGGCTTTCATCGTCAGGACATCCCCCGGTCTGACATTCTTTACCTCATCATCAAGGATCGCCTGTCCGTTTCCCTGAACAATCGTCCAAACCTCGTCGCGGTGCTCATGGCTGTGATAATTCATCTTATGCCCCGGCATCAGAGTCACCTTGATTGTCATGCTCTCATCTTCAATGTCAAGTACGCGGAAGCTTCCCCACGACTTCTCCGCAAACATCACCTGCTGGTCGATTTTATCTACAAAGGGCTTAATGTAGCTTGACTGTTCCTTGTCGGATACGAGGATTCCTTCCGGGCTTGCCGAAACCACAACATCCTGTAACCCCATGCACAATACCGGAACATCCAGTTCATTAATGACATGGACATTGTTACATTTCTCATTAAAGATGGCATCTCCGATGCTCGCTTCCTCCATGGCTTCCGTCAGGGTATTCCAGGTTCCGAGATCCTTCCATTTACCCGCAAAGCGCAGGACACTGATATCCTTTTCCTTCTCACCGACTGCATAATCAAAGCTGATCTTCTGCAGTGTTTCATATTTTGCAAACAGGTCCTGATAATCTGTAAAGTCAATGAGCTCATGTGCCTTCTGAATGAGATATCCAAGCTGGAAAGCGAACACTCCGCCATTCCACAGTGCACCCTTTGCAATGTATTGCTTCGCCACATCAGCCGTTGGCTTTTCTTTAAAAGTAGAAACCTTGCTTACACGCTCCTTGCTCTCAGGAATGACATAGCCATACTTCTCACTCGGATACGTGGGTTCAATTCCCATCAGCACAAGGTTTGCCTCTCCCCGCTCTGCGAGGTGTGCCAGTTCCTTTACGGTTTCGAAGTAATCCTCGTCCACATACGGATCCACAGGGCACACCACAACAGCCTCCTTCTCTGAAATGTGCTTCACATCCTTAAGATAAGCTGCGGCAAGCGCAATGGCAGGAAAGGTATCACGGCGGCACGGCTCCACACAGACGGAAACCTCTTCACCAAGCTGGTTATGGATGGCGGATACCTGTGACTTCGATGTTGCAATCGTAACAGTCGCTTCTGCATCCACCGTCTTAATCTGACGGTAGACCCGCTGCACCATAGATTCATATTCTCCGTCTTCCTTCTTAAAAATCTTGATAAACTGTTTGGACCGGATATCGTTGGATAAAGGCCATAAACGCTTTCCTGATCCTCCTGATAATAAGACAATATTCATTCTGTTCCCCCATTTTTATGAAGTAATATTTGTAATTCCATCTGAATACAGACATCTGCCTAAAACAAATCTGTATAACTCTGAACAGTTACAGTGTACCTTACTTTCCTGATAAAATCCACTTAAAAAATCCGCAGCCTATCAGGCTACGGATTTTATCATTATCTCTCTATATATTTCATTTTCCTGTAGAGCTTGCATAAGCATTTTTGATTATCTTACTCCTTAACACCACCGATGGTAAGTCCGGTTACGAAGTATCTTTGTAAGAACGGATACAGGCAGATGATCGGAAGCATGGTTGCAATCGTTGCTGCGGACCTTACAGTAACAGGTGTTACTGCTGCTGAGCTTGCTCCGGCTGCGGAGGCATTTGCTGCGCTTCCGCTCTGCTGCATTACGGAGGACAATAATTTCATCAGCTCATACTGCAGAGTTGTATACTCACCTTTCATTCTGTTATACAGCATGGCATCGAACCAGGAATTCCACTGATATACTGCAACGAACAGGGCAACAGTCGCATATACCGGTTTGCATAACGGAGATATGATTTTAATAAATATCGTCCAGTATCCTGCACCATCCAACTGTGCAGATTCTTCGAGGGAATCCGGAAGTCCCTGCATATAGGTTCTTAATACCAGCATATTGAATGCACTGATTGTTCCGGGAATAACATATACCCAGAAGGTTCCGGTCAGGTGCAGGTTTCTGTATAACATAAAGATTGGAATCATACCGCCGTTTACATACATGGTAATTACCCAGAACAATGATAATTGGGACTTGAACATAAAACGCTTTCTGCTGACCACAAATGCCAAAAGCGCATTGGTTACCAGGGAAAGCAGTGTTCCGATTATAGTTCTTAATACAGTTATGTAAGCGCCCTGAAGCATATTCTGCTTGGTAAGCACCGTCTTGTAGTTATTTAACGTAAACTTTCTCGGCCATAAATAAATGCCGCCTCTTACTGCATCAATACCATCATTAAGGGAAATTGCCAGGGTATTCAATACCGGATATAAGGTGATTACAACAAAGGCAATCATGAACAAAGTATTAAAAACTACGAATATCTTATCCGCAAGGGATGTCTTTCTCTTTTTCATGTCTCTACCTCCTAGAATAACCTTTCTTCGCCCATACGTTTTGCAGCAAAATTAGCGACCAGAATCAGTGCAATGCTGACTACACTCTTAAATATTCCGGCTGCAGTACCTAATGAGAAGTCATTCTGACTGATACCCCAGGTAAGAACATAGATATCAATGGTATCCGATACACTCTTAATCAGGCCATTACCTAACAGATACTGTACTTCAAATCCTGCATTCAGTACATTACCTACATTCATCAGTAACAAAATCATGATCGTAGGCTTAATACCCGGTAATGTTATATATTTAATCTTTGCCCATCTTCCGGCTCCATCAATGGATGCTGCTTCATACAGACACGGATCAATGGAGGTAATGGCTGCCAGATAAATAATGGCATTCCATCCGGTTTCCTTCCAGCAGTTTGCAAATGCTACAATCCACCAGAAATATTGGGGATGCGCAAAGAAGTCAATTGCGCGGTCAATAAGTCCAGCTTTCATCAATAATTCGTTGATAATACCGGTAGAAGATAACGCATCATGTAAAATACCGGTAACAATAATCCAGGAAAGGAAATGAGGTAAATAGGAAATTGTCTGTATTACCTTTTTCGGTTTCGTGGCACGAATTTCATTTAGCAGAATGGCAAATAGTATTGCCATAATTGTGGATGTCACCAGATTCAGCACACCCATACAAAATGTATTACGGATAACCCGTAAAAAGGTTGCATCCTGAAACAGGAACTGGAACTTTGCAAGTCCTACAAATTTAGATCCCAGCAATCCATCCTTGGGTTTATAATTCTGGAATGCCATCAGCCATCCGGTTAATGGCCAGTAGTAAAAGATGATTCCATAAATCATCATAAAGAAGGAAACGATCAGCAGAAATTTCTGTCTTTTAATTTCTTTCCATGTTATCTTTTTGTCTTTTTTCACTTTAGCTACGCCCTGACTCATATATCCGCTCCTAACTTGTAATAAGGAAGCGGCAATAGTTTTCTTACCGAATCCTACTGCCGCTTTCCTCACACAATCATTTTGAATGCTGCAGTCTCTATCTCCTACTTAAAGGTATCCAGAATTGCCTGCATCTCACTAATGAAATCTTCAGGTTTGCAAGCATTATATGCATCCATATACTCAGCCCACCCGGTTTCGAAATCACTGGCCATTACAACCTTGGGTAAGTACTCATGCTTAATTTCATCCATCTTTGTCCATGCCACACCACCAGGAGTCTCTGTGGTGAAGTTATTAGAATAACTGTACATGGGGAACCACGGTCCATTTGTCTCAACTACAGAACCAATCATATCTACATAGTTTCCTGCACCATATGCTGCAAAGCAGTCCTTTAACGGCTGTGCCATATCTACCTGGAATTCTGCAGGCTGTTCTTCCGGCTTGTTTGCATTAATTCCATCATCACTGGTACCACCCCACTGAGGCATATAAGAATACTGACAACGATGAGATGCCTGATATGCGGTATCTGACAAGTTCATTCTCTGTTCCTCTGTTCTTGCATATAAACCATTTTCATCAACGGTATAATCTACATCCTTAACACCCCAGAATCTTAAATCATGCAGTTCCTGATCCATTGCACAATCAACGATAAATTTGAATGCCTTATCCGGATCCTTACAATCCTTGGTAATAGCAACACCGGAAGCCTGGTTAACCGTATCATCGTATGTATGCCATCTGTTTTCCATTCCCTCTTCTGTGGTTAATCCAAGAGGAACATAGTTGCATCCCTTTTCGTCAAGTCCCTGCTGTTTGAATACATCATTCACAGTGTATGAAAAATTCCACCCCTGGTCTACCATACCAAGTACACGACCTGTGGAAAGCTTGGCAATATATTCATCATAGGTCTGGGTAAAGCTTTCAGGATCTACAAAGCCCTTCTGATATTCTTCGTTCAGCTTCTTGAAGTACTTAACAGTATCGTCAGAAGTATTGTAATCCTCAACTGTCATCGTATCCTTATTAACAATAACAGATCCATCATTCGGATGTCCACCGAGGAACTGTCCTGCATTTTCAAGGCAGAAGTATCTCCAGTCTTCACAGAGAATGGTATAAGGGATATTCGGTGTTCCATCTTCCATGGTCGGATTTGCTGCCATGTAATCTTCGATTACCTGGAAATACTGATCCATGGTCTTGATTTCCGGATATCCGGCCCACTCAAGAACTCTTACCTGAATCCAGAATGCTTCGTCATTATGTGTTGTTGCAGTAGGTTCACCCTTCGTATTTCCGAAAGGATTGATCCAGTAGATATGTCCATCAGGCTGACGGAACTTTTCCCATTCATCTTCTGTGAACCATTTTTCTTTAAATTCCGGATACTGATCAATATAGTCATCCAACGGGATGAGTGCTCCTGCATTTACCAGGAGTGACATGTCATCGCTGTCAATATAATCCGGATATTCATCACTTGCAATTAACATACCGGTTGCTTCTGATGCAGTCTGTCCTGTTAACCATGTCTCTTTAATACGAACGCCCCACTTCTCGCCAATCATCTGGGCAATTTCATTATCATCATTAATTTCAGAACCCGGCATGGTAATGAACATGGTGAAATCTGAAATTTCGTCTTCTGAATAAGAAGTTTTCGCCTCTTCTGTTGTGGAATCTCCTGCTGTGTCAGAAGACTCGGTTGTAGTCTCTGTTGTAGATGATGTACTACTGTCATCTGTTTTGGCAGCGCCGCCACAGCCAGCCAGCATGGTTACTGTCATGGTAACGCCAAGTAATAAAGCTGTTAATTTTTTCAGTTTCATATTTGCCTCCCTCTTGTTTGTTTTAGAAACATTTGATGATTTTATTATACCTTTTCACCACGTGTAAACAACCCGAAAAACTCTAACTGAAAACCCGATAAACTATAGTTTATCGGGTTTTGCAAACGCAAGCCGTACAAAATTGTAACCACCATGATACAACACATGATAAGAACGGCCTTTCATACACAATACTACATTTCAAACTGATCCACAATTTCTGCCAACTGCCGTGCAATATTCTGATTCTCCTGCGCCTGATTCCGGATCGTATCTGCCACTACAGCAAGCTTTTCATTCTTATGTACAATGCCGCCTATTGCTTCCCGATCCTGTTGGGTAATTTCATGGACATCTTCTATGTGCTCGCCAATCTGACTGACCGACTGTTCCAGCTGCCCGATTGCGATATTTATTTCATCCAACTGTTTCTTAATTACTTCCGCAGCCGACCGGTTATCCGTTGACTGACTTGCAAAATTTTCAAACTGCCGTACAACACTTTGTTCCATATAACCCATCATATCATTAAAGCAATTATTAACACTGTCAATACTGTCATTTGCTTCCGCACAAATCTGCTGGATATTGGTTGCCGTTAATTTGGATGTATCAGCAAGTGCGCCGATTTCACCCGCAACAACAGCAAAGCCCTTTCCGGCCTCGCCGGCTCTTGCTGCTTCAATGGACGCATTAAGAGATAAAAGATTCGTTTTATTTGCAATACTCAGTATTTCCATTGCCAGCTGATTAATTTTTGATAACCCATTCAGACTGGAAATTGCATTTTTAACAGAAGTTCTGGTTGTTTTCAGCTCTTCCTTTCCTTTTTCATATGCTTCCCTGGCACTTGACTGCATCTCCATTGCATTTACTTTCACTTTTCTGCTCATATCATCTGAATCCCGGATTTCTTTCATAATGCTCTCCACAATGGCATTGATATTCCCTATTTCTTCATTCACATGGGCAATCGCATCATTTGTGCTTTCCAGAGAGGCAGACAGCTGCTCCGTTGTCGCCGTCTGATCCGTCATATCATCTACGAGTTCTACTGCTGAATTCTGTAAATCATCCGCTTTTCCATGCAAAGTGCCGCAGCACTCCCGAAGAGTCTGGACAATATCTCTCAACGAACGGATCAGTGTACCTGTTGCTCTTGAAATACTTCCCAACTCGTCCTTTCTTGTATAATGCTTTTCTATTTCATCATTTTCTTTGATATCAAATTGCTGTAGCGCGAGGATTCCGTTTTCGATCGGTTTCATCGGCCGCATCATCCGGTTTATAATGATCACGGAAACCACCCCAAGCACAAGCAGAATAGCTGCACACAAAAGTATCAGATTTGTCCGCATGGTTATTGCTGAATCAAACAATTCCTCGTAACTGTCTTTAATAATAAACAGCCATCCACGGTCTGCCATGTAATAATAGGAGTCAATATAGTCTTTTCCATTCTCTTTGTGCTCGACATAACCGCCAACAGAATTGGGGGTATCCTTATATTTCTCACATAACTGCAGCAGATACTCTTCCTCTGTTTCTGTAGCAACCATTTCCGCCTGATTATGGAAAATATATTTATGATCCTTTACATTAATCATGCAGTAAGTTGCATGTTCCATTCCATTCATTCCAAGGCTGTCCAGTTTATTGACAAGACCTGCCGTATAAATTCCTCCTCCAACAAGTCCTGCAGGATTTCCACTTTCATCATAGATCGCCCGATACATGGAAACAATCTGATTGCCGCTTGCAGGCGATATAATAATCCCTGTATTATATACCCCATCCGTTGCAAGCAGGATATCCTGTAATGCTTGCAGGGAATCACCCTCTCTTGTAGTGATGCCAACAACACCTGCATTGGTATGGGCAAGTACATGGGTATTCCATTCACTTACATACAGTCCTTCCAGATTGTTTATATCCGCAGAAAAGGATTCCGTATATTTCTGTGCTGCATCAACTGCTGATTTATTTTCCGGATTTTTGAGGACATTCAAAATTTCTCCTGCCTTACTGTATGCTGACAGAATCACCTCGGATTCCTGTACATAATTTTCCACAATCTGGCTTCTCTCCTGTACGATTGTCTGCAGATTGTCTGTTGCCGTTGTACTTACATTTTGTGTAATTCCATATACCACCATTATGGAAAGACACGTCATGACAACAACCTGCATGAGCAGAATTGCCCCTATAATCTTTCTTGCAAGTGAAACTCTGGTTTTTTCTCTACTCAATTAATATCCCTCCTTAATTATATTAAATAATGTCGGGGCAAAAGCCCCGATCACTTTCTTAAGTTCGAAATACTCCATGGCATTCTCAAACATCTTATGTGTTTTCCTATCCGTCCGCAACCGGATGAGTTCTAGTATTATCCCCGAAAAACTCTAGAACCAAAAAGCCTCATACAGACCCGATTCTCATTCATATTTCATACAGGGCTCTGTCTTAAATTCATATTGTCTATCGCTGTGCCATCCCATCCTTCTATTCGGTCACACCCGCATTTTTGCGGTATTTACTCGGCGTACATCCCTTCTGCTCAATAAACTTACTGATGAAATAATCCGTATCACGGTATCCGACTTCTTCTGCGATCTGACTGATCTTCTTATCGGTCTTAAGCAACTCCTGTGCTGCTTCATTAATCCGGTATTCACATAAATAATCCTTAAAGGATTGTCCATACTTTTTACGGAAAATCTGTCCCAGGTAGGAGCTGTTTACAAAGTACTTCTTACTCAGATCCCGGAGTGTCAGGTTATCTGCAAAATGCTCTTTAATTTCTCTCTCGATATCCTGCAATATTCCTCTGGATACATTTTTGCGGAGCTGGATCAGATATACCGCATAATCACAGGCAAATCTTCGAAGATGCGCCCGGCTTCCTCTTGTGATTCCGGTATCAAAAACATTTTCGCTGATATACTGCATCACCTCTTCCTGGTCTACGGTTTCATCCTGTTCTACGGCCAGCTGAATCAGCTGGAACAACAGATAATTGGTATTTATTGTCACCAGATCCCTCGCCATCCCTAAGTTTTCCATCTCCTGGAACAGTTCATCCACGCTGCCATGAATCCCGTTTACATCATTCTGCTCTACCGCTGTGATCAGATGATCCAGACTCTGTTTGCAAAGGACGATTTTTCCTTCTCCGACCTGCATTTCTTCTTCATAGCAGTAAACCGTTTTCTCCTGACGGAATCCTTTCGAGGAACGCAGTGCACAGGCTGCCGAATAAGAATGTGATAATTTATTCGGCTCTTCTACCCTTTTTCCTGCAAGCAATATCACAGAAAAATCAATATGTTCATTCATCCTTTCTGCAAACCAGAGTAAAAATTCATCCCGGTCCATCATACGCTCTGCTGCCATATAATCTGCATATACAAACCCTATTTCATAGTCCTCTTCATAATCAAGCAATTCCCGAAACAAATGAGAACCATCATCTTCCAGAATTTCCATTGCATAATCATACATTTGGCTGCGGATCACCTGCAGTTCACTGTCAGAGAGCTCTTCAATATCCGAAATATTCTGCATACTGATATGAATGTAGCGTAAGCCTCCATCCCCAAGCCGTAAACGCTCTTTCACATACTTAAGCTCCTCTTCGTTCTGCTTTCCCCGTAAAAGCGCAATAATATACTGCTTCAACTGCATTTCCTGCATCCGGCGCTCATTTTCCGCATTTTGTTCAGTAACCGCCAGACTGCTTTTGGCCTTACGGATCAGCTCCAGCAATGCTTCCTTCTGAACCGGTTTTACCAGATAATCCATACAGGCATAGCGGATCGCTTTCTGCGCATAAGAAAAATCATTATACCCGCTGAGTATAATAAAAAACGCATCGGAAATCTGTCTTCCCCTGATCTGCTCAAGCAGCTCCAGTCCTGACATCACAGGCATCTTAATATCGGTAATTACAAGGTCAGCCTCATGATCCTCAAGATAAAGCAGGGCTTCTTTTCCATTGGACGCCATCTTAACGATTTCACAGCCTTCAGCTGCCCAGTCGATGAGTACAGACAGTCCCTGCAAAATAAATGGTTCATCATCTACAAGCAACACCTTCATTTGTATAGTAATCCCCTTCTATATTATTCTTTCACAAAACTGCACTTTCCGGAATGCGGATCACCAGAAACGTCCCGATTCCTTTTTCACTTTCCATTTCAAAGGACACCTGATCTTTCGTTGCCATCTTAAGCCTTAGACAGGCATTCAGTACACCGACATGCTTCTTTTTACGGATGTCATCAATCTGTACATGATTCATTCTGTGATTGCGCAGCTTTACTTCATCCTCATCCATTCCATTACCGGTATCCTCTACTTCCATGATCAGACAATTCTCTTTCCAATAGACACGTAAATAAATCCAGCAGGGAACCGATTTCTTTTCGACTCCATGTACACAGGAGTTCTCTACAAAGGTAACAAGAGCAAGCTTTGGAATCTTCACGCTCTGACATTCTTTAGAAACATCAATTTCATAAGACAACCTGTCACCAAACCGGTACTTTTGCAGCTCCAGATATGCCTTAATAAAGCTCACTTCTTCTTCAATCGTTGTATCATCTGTATTCCATTCCACATTCTGCCGTTCAAGAATAGCAAGACGTTCTACCATCGCAGCTGTTTCATTTTCTTTTTTCAGGACACAGTGCATACGGATACTTTCCAATACGTTAAACAGAAAATGAGGATTAATCTGACTGTATAGTGCCAAAAGCTCTGCCTGCTGCCTTGCGATATCAATTCCCTGTTTTTCCAGCCGGTCCTTATATACCGTCTGGATCAGTTCCTTCATACGCCGGACCATCTGGTTATAGTTCCACATCAGGGCGCTGATTTCATCCGTGCCCTGAATATACTCCAGCTCTTCGATCTCCTCCGTATCCATACGGTCAAATGCTGTGCTTAATTCTCCAAGCCGCTGTGCAAAGGACCGGTTAATCAGGGATACCAACGCAAGCGGCAGTAATACATTTACCAGAATCAGACACAGAATCAACAGGAAATGATCCTGAATACTTGGAAGAATACCTCCCGAAGGCTGCATAATTAAAATCCGGAATGGCTCACCACATATGAAAAAATCACGTTCCAGCCGGATATTCTCCTTTCCTGTCAGATATTCATAGTCAATTTTCGTTCTGAGATTTCCATCATTGGTAAACAGAATCCGGTCTCCTGAGCAGACCATCACCGGTGCATTGTAACGCATATCCTGAAAACGCCGTACCAGATTCACGTAATCAACCGTTACCACAACATATTTCTCTTTCTGCAGATCCCGGTAATAATCCATCCTTCGGATCATCACAATTGTTCGATTACTCACTACATTGATACTGTTTTCCTTATAATTAAAGATCACCGTCATATCCCTGTCCTTCTGCTGATATTCCAGGAATAACGTACTGTCAGCAACCGAGTCCAGACGATAAAAAAGACCTCCGTTCACAATATCGTCATTATCTCCATAAAACATAACCTGAAAGCGTTCTGAATTCATATTTCCCAGAAAGGGATCCGTACTGAACCTTCTGCTCTCTTCAAAAAATTCAAGTGGGGAAGAAAAGGACTGTTCCAAAAACAGATTCAGTGTGCGGTTAATATATACACTGTTTGTAAAGTCAATGGCTTCCTCAAACGTATAGGCCAGATCTGCCTCTACGGCAGATGCAATGCTTGCAAATTCCTTCTGCTGCTGTTGATGCTCATTATCAAACACAATATACAGAATCACTGCATCTGTCAGAACAAGTGGGAAAAGCACACAGACCACATAAAGAATGAGTAACTTTTTACGGATACTATAATCGTCCATCCAGCGTTGAAGCCGATCCATCAGCCCTTTCATCTGCTGCTTCCCCCTTGTTTTTTCTGATTCCTTACTTCATATTTTCCATATACCGTATTAATTCTGCACGATTTCTTCTACCAGATCCGGTAATTGCCGCTCAATGCAAGGAATGCAAAGAAATACAGGCAATTATCATAATATCTCCGGTCACCTTTCCTTAACGGCATCCGGAAGAATTCCTCCAGCCACTTTTTTGCAATCCTGATACTTTCTTCATCCTTCGTCCGTCCAAGAACGGAAAGAATTCCCTGTGTAGTAGTAACCTGTAATCCGACCGGATGAAGCGCCGGTTCATGAAGACTTGTTCCATCCACCTCATAGATTTCGAAGGGATCCTCGTCCCACCGTGCATCCAGAAACCGTAACAGCTTTTCCGGTGCTTCATATTGTCCTTCATCGATTCCAAACCATTCATAATCCAGTCCGATATTTGCCACGGTACGGTACGCATCACTGAAAAACCAGTCATGCCGATCAGTTGTCCACGGTAACGGGCGGCTCATGGGCTGACCGTCAAACTCGGCATACTCGGCACTCATACCGGTCTTTTCGTGGCAGGCCTTTGCCAGATATTTCCGGCTTACCTTTGCAGCCTCTTTAAAGAACAGCCGGTCTTCCTCATCTGCCCACAGTGCAAACAGTTCATAAAAGTGCGGCAGGTGGTAGGACGGATCGGTAAAATCACTTCCAGGCACAAATAAAATCTGCCTGTTTTCATGATTCCACATGGGATATCCCGGTCTTCCGTTCTCTCCTTTATGGATACAGGCTCTTAAGATCTTCCTTGCCTGCCCGGAATAGCAGTAAATCCCTTCCCCGTCACCCCAGCGGTGAGAGGCAAAAAACAGTGCCATGGCAAAGAATTCTTCCCCGTCCGGAGCTGCTCCATTGGCATTACGTGTTCCGTCAAGTCCGCAGGACCACGCAAAATAGCCTTCGCTTTCTCCCTCTTCCATCCACATATAAGTGCATGCCCATTTCCAGATACGGTCAAACTCTTCCTTCTTATCCATCTGAACACAGATCATCATACCATAAGACATGCCTTCTGTCCTTGCATCATGATTTCCGGTATCCTCCAGATATCCCATATCTTCCCCCGCCGGATGGTAAATCCGCTCTTCCTCACTTCCGTAAAAGAACGTTTCAAAAATTTCATTCAGACGGTTATTTATTTCCTGATCCTCTTTTCCGATCAGGGAAAATAAATTGCGGTATTGTTTCGTTTCAAAAGCTGCCATAAATAAAAACCTCCTTTGTGATAAATACATCGTACCTTAAGTATACACACAAAGTATACACACAAACAAGGTTTTCTTTCTCTTTGAAAACCGGCTTATGCTAATCAATTATTGCTATTCTGCAGCAATACCAGACCATTCTTTCATCCGTAGTATCAGCCCTCAATAATCAGATATCTGCCGTCTCCGATTTCGAACACTTCATCCGCATTGAGGATTTCATCTTCATCTGCACCATCCATATCGATGCCCTCTTCTTCAAAGAAGTCCCAGACTTCACGCAGGGAATTCACAACCACTGCAAAATTCTCCTCAAGAAACTCTTCCGCTTCTTCCAAAGAAGACACCACATCCCCCTCCGGGAAAAGCTGCTCCTGATTTTCCAGAAAACACTGTAATACTGCATCATCATATTGCATCGTTATACCTCCTCGATCCCTTTCTCCGGGATAAATACTCTGTTATTGATTAATTTTTCCTGTTCCTTCACCCGCTCTACTGCCATCTGTCCGAAAATCAGCTGTGAATTGTAAGAGCCCTTTCCTCTCTTATCCACCTTCTCATAGGTTCCTTCCGGAGTAAGTAAATGTGCCTTTTCGGTATCACGAAGCTGTATGGACAGAATATCCATAAGCCGCTTCTGAAGCTCCGGCTTTTCTACCGGGAACATGATTTCCACACGACGTTCCAGGTTTCTCGGCATCCAGTCTGCACTTGCACAGTAAAACTCCGGCTTGCCATCATTTTCAAAATAAAAGATCCGGCTGTGTTCGAGGAAATTACCCACAATGGAACGGACACTGATCCGGTCTCCGATCCCCGGAAGCCCCACACGGACACAGCAGATTCCACGCACGATCAGGTCAATCTTCACGCCGGCTTCCGCCGCTTCATAGAGAGCTGCAATAATGTCCTTATCGCAAAGGCTGTTTACCTTGGCAATGATATGTCCTTTTTCACCGGCTTTGGCATGCTTCATTTCCCTCTCGATGAGATAAAGGAAACGATCCTTTAACCACAGTGGTGCAAGGGATAGCTTATTCCAGCTTAACGGCTCGGAATAGCCGGAAAGCATATTGAATACGGCGGTTGCATCCTCCCCGATGGAAGGGTTGCAGGTAAGCAGTCCCATATCTGTATAAAGCTTTGCGGTCGCATCATTATAGTTACCGGTTCCCAAATGCACATATCTGCGGATACCGTCTTCTTCACGACGTACCACAAGCGTGATCTTGCTGTGGGTCTTTAATCCGACAAGACCATAGATGACATGGCAGCCGGCCTTCTCTAACATCTTCGCCCATACGATGTTATTCTCTTCATCAAAACGTGCCTTTAGTTCCACAAGCACCGAAACCTGCTTGCCGTTTTCTGCCGCCTGGGCAAGTGCTGCGATAATCGGTGAATTACCGCTCACACGGTAGAGCGTCTGCTTGATGGCAAGCACCTCTTTATCCCTTGCTGCCTGACGGATGAAATCCACCACCGGTGTAAAGGTTTCGTAAGGGTGGAAAAGCAGGATATCCTGCTTTTTAATCTGATCAAAAATATTACAGTCTGCCGGAAGCTCCGGTACAGGCTGTGGCTTCGGATAGGACTTCTCCTTTAAGTGGTCGAAGCCCTCAAGTCCGTACATCTTCATTAAAAAGGTAAGATCTAATGGTCCGTCAATTTCATATACATCCTGCTTTTCGATGTTCAGCTCCCGCTCAATGATCTCTAACAGACGATCGTCCATTCCCTTCTCTACTTCCAGACGGATTGCCTGACCCCACTGACGCTTTTTGAGCTGCTTTTCGATTTCCTTTAACAGATCCTCCGCTTCATCCTCTTCAATCGTAAGATCCGCATTTCTCATAATACGGAACGGATGCGCACAGACAATCTCATAATTCAGGAACAGCTTCTCTATATTCCGCTCAATGACTTCTTCAAGGGGAATGAGGAGCCGCTCCCCCTCTTCGCCCGGGAGTTCAATAATTCTTGGAAGGACACTCGGCACCTGAACCGTTGCGAATTCCAGAATTTCTCCCCCGTCCTTCTTCCGGACGAGTGCCCCGATATTAAGTGACTTATTCCGGATCAAAGGAAACGGTCTGGACGAATCTACCGCCATTGGCGTCAGTACCGGATAAATATTCTCTTCATAATAACGGTCCACATACTCTGCTTCTGCTTCACTTAACTGCTCATGCTCCTTTATAACACGTACTCCGTTTATCTTAAGCTGGGGAAGCAGTGAATGATTATAAATCCGGTACTGCTCTTCCACCAGATCATGCGTCTGTTTCGTAATCTGCTTTAGCTGCTCCTTCGGTGTCATTCCCGCAATGTCCTTCTTGTCATAACCGGCATTTACCATATCCTTTAAGGACGCCACACGTACCATGAAGAATTCATCCAGATTGGAGGAGGTGATGCTCAGGAATTTCAAACGTTCAAATAATGGATTATTCTTGTCCTTTGCCTCACTCATGACTCTGCGGTCAAACAGAAGCCAGCTCAATTCCCGGTTTACATAATATTCAGGATTATCGTATTTTAGTTTTCCCATTTTTTATACTAATGCCCTTTCTCTTCTCTCTCTAAATCATGTCAAATATCCATAGGAATGCAAGAATTCTATGTCCATATTGCCATGATCTGCATAGCTCTGGATAGTTACAATTTATCCAGGGTCCTTTTCTGCCGGATGACCGGCCGGATATTAAACACTTCGGTAAAGAACTCTGCCCGGTGTCCGAAAAGTCCCCTCTCCAAGGTAATATCCTCATTTGTTTCCACGGTAATGAGGAGCTGTTCCTCCTTCGGAAGAATCCTGATATTCTTAAACTTCTGCTTATGGCTCCGGTCAAGTCCGTTTGCCAGCCGAAGCATGGCAAGAAGCTTTGTCATCCGTAAGTAGGATTCCTTATCCATGCTTGTGGTCTTTTCCATCTGTTCATAATAGTCAAACGGAATGTGGTTGTACTTGACTACATTCGCTACGATTTCACGTTCCAGATGCGACAGTCCGATAATTTCCGTTGCCATGATAATCCGGTAGGAGCATTCGCCCAGCTCTACCATACTGATATACTTCCCGCAATCATGAAGGATGGTTGCAATCTGTAAAAGCAGCCGGTCACGTTTCGATAAGCCGTGTACCTTCTTCATGCTGTCGAAAATCCGTAACGCAATCTGCTCCAGGGTTTCACTGCGCTTCTTACTTCCCTGATACCGCTTGCTGATCGACTTTGCACAGGCAATGATGTCCTTTTCAAAATCGTGGGATACCGGAAGCAGGTTATTGCGTTCCGCATATTCATAAGCAATACCGTCACAAAGTGTCACACCCGGTGCCCAGATCGTTTTGGCTCCGGTATCCTCCATAATCCGGTGTACCATAAGAAGTGAAATATAAAGCGCCGGCATATCCTCCTCCGGCATATCAAGAAGCCTTGAAAGCTCGAGCGTGCTTTTCATCCGGCTCTTTTCCATAAACTCTTCAATCTGCTCCCTGGTCGTGATATCTCCCTTTCCTTCCTTCCGGTAATAGTGCCGGATCAGACGGGAAATATAATCATCGACAATAATCAGATTCTCGATCACACGATCCTTCAGATACAGCTTTTTATAAACAGAAAGCTGGGATTCCACAATCTCTCCGATTAAATTCTGGTACTGGCTTAAAGATGCATTCAGGAAATTCATGCTCTCCCGCAGGCGCAGTACACCAAGCTTCAGGTTCTGTGTGGAAACCAGCGTATCCTTATCAAACAGGGAAATCTGGATACTGCCGCCACCAATGTCCACAATGGCGGTTCCCTTTTCAATAATTTCATCAAACTGCTGCCCCTGTAAGGCAATGGACTTATAATCCAGAAACCGCTGCTCGGAATTGCTTAAAATATCCATCTCAATTCCGGTACGCAGCCGTACCTGATCGGTCAGAATTGCCCGGTTCTTACTTTCACGGATCGCGCTTGTTCCGTACGCCTTATAATCGGTCACCTGATAGGTCTTCATAATATCCGAAAACTCATGCAGGATCATACACAGCTCATCCACACGTTCAAAGCTTAATTTCCCGGTCGTATAGCTTTCCGTCCCCATATCAATGCTGTACCGGATATGATCGATCTGCCTCATTCCATTCTTCTTCGAGACCTCAAAAATCTTCATGGAAAGCTCATAAGAACCGATATCAATCGCCGCAAAGGTCTTTACTGCCATGGTATTTTACTCCTTTTTTCCAAGTATGTAATCAATGAACTGCTGGGCACACCGGCCGGATAAGCCGCCATGGGCAAGCTCCCATTTATTTGCTTCAAGCAGCAGCTCTTCTTCTGCCATCTGCACGCCGTAGCGGTCTGCCAGAGTCTTTACAATGTTCTGGAACTGCTTTTTATCCGGAGCAGCAAAGAAAATGGTTACCCCAAACCGGGAAACGAGCGACAGCTTTTCCTGTACGGTATCTCCGGAATGCAGGTCTTCTCTCCGGTCATCCTTGTCGGAAAAGCTTTCCTTAATCAGGTGTCTGCGGTTCGAGGTTGCATAGATCAAAACATTCTTCGGCTTCTTTTCAAGACCTCCTTCGATCACCGCCTTCAGATACTTGTACTCAATTTCAAAATCCTCAAAGCTTAAGTCATCCATATAGATGATAAATTTGTAATTCCGGTTCTTGATCTGGGTAATGACATCATTCAGATCCTGGAACTGATGCTTATACACTTCAATAATACGCAGTCCCTGATCGTAATATTCATTCGCAATGCCCTTAATGCTGGATGATTTTCCGGTACCGGCATCGCCGAATAACAGACAGTTGTTAGCCTTTCTTCCTTCGACAAAAGCCTCGGTATTGTCAATGAGCTTCTTCTTCGGGATTTCATAGCCGATGAGATCATTCAAGTACACATGCGCAATATTCTGGATCGGTACAATCTGCACCCCATTCTCATCATGAACCACACGGAATGCCTTATGCAGACCGAATTTACCAACCCCGTAATCCTTATAAAACTCCGTAAGGGTCGCCTTCATCTCCTCCGGCGTATGGTTCTTTGCAAACTTCTGAGCCAGGGAACAGATCCGCTCACGGATGCGGCTGTTATACACCTTGGACTCGGAATCACTTGAAACATAATCCGTAATCAGTGAAAAGTCCCGAACCTGTAAAGCTTCCGTCATCTTCGTAAAATCATAATCAAAAAATTCCTTAAAAATCACAATATCATGCAATACCGCCTGGTTGATGGTTCCTTCCACTTCCCCACGGATCTCACAGGCCCTGCTGTAGCTGTTTTCATTGTTTACCAGAAGATTACTTAAATAGCAGTGCCAGAGATTCCCGTGAAATCCATGGTTACCGGCAATTTCCAGAAGCCGGTGCATGCAGTCATATAAAAGTCCTGCAAGATCCTCCCGGTTATAATAATCATCCTCATAGTGCACCATGAGCCATGCCATATCAAAAAGAAGGGTTCCTTCCTCCTTCTCAAAATCCTTATATACGATCAGTTCCTGTTCTCTCATCGGTCTTTCTTCTCCTTAGTAGTTTCCAAGTATCCGGAAGTTCAATGCTTCCTCCTTTAACCCCCGCAGTGCATTCTGCACAGCAGCATCCTTCAGATTGCCGTTGCAGTCAATGAAAAAGCGGTACTCAAACCCTTTATCCTTAACAGGCCTGCTTTCGATCCGGCTCATATTCAGATTGTTGTAAATAAAATGGGACAGAATGTGATACAGTGCACCACTTTCATGCGGCAGTTCAAAGCAGACGCTGATCCGCTGTGCCTTTTCCAGGAAAATCTTCTTTCCGCTGATCACGATAAAGCGGGTTGCATTATCACTGCACTGATGAATACCGTTCTGCAGAATTGTGAGTCCGTAACGCTGCGCTGCATATTCACTGGCAATGGCTGCCTGTGTCTTATCGTTGTCTTCCGAAACCTTGCGTGCCGCAAAGGCGTTATTCTGCATTTTAATCTGCTCCCAGTCCGGATGGGTGTTTAAAAACTGCTCTGTCTGCATCAGGGACTGCGGATGGGAATAAACCTTCCGGATATCGGAAAGTGCTGCCCCCGGAACGCCCAAAAGGCAGTGATTAATCGGAATAATCTGCTCTCCGACAATGACATTTTCAAATTCTACTAAAAGATCATAAATCTCACTCACAATTCCTACTGTGGAATTTTCGATCGGCAGTACAGCAAAATCGGCCTTTCCGTCTGCAACATACTCCATCGCTTCCCGGAAGGTATCGACATGATCACAGTCAATCTCCCTGCCGAAAAACTGTTCCATGGCAAGCTGTGAATAGGCTCCCTCTGCTCCCTGAAAAATAACCTTCGTATGCTCATCCACAAGTTCTTTGCAGATCGTAAAGGAAAACATATCATTCTTCTCATGCTCTAAAAGTATCCCATACTGCAGCTTGCGGCTTAGGGACATCAGCTGCGTAAACAGCTCCTCCACGCCTTTCCTGTTCTCCTCTTTCCGGGCAAGCCCACAGACCTTCTGAAGCTTCTCTGTTTCACGCAGCTTATCAAAAACAGGCTTATGATTCTCAATTTTATATTTGGCAACCCTTTTGCAGATGTCCATTCTCTGTTCATACAGTTCGACAAGCTGCCGGTCGATTTCATCAATGTCTTTGCGTAACTGTGTTAAATCCATATTCTTTTCTCTTTCTCTTCATTTATGTAGCGTATGTAACAGTTCAGCCATGCCCATTCATAAGCTGCCGGATTATACAGATTGACTAACATATATACGTGCTTTCCGGCAACTTATTTCATGTCGGGCGTCCGCCCTATAGAAATGATTGTATAAGCTGCCCTTAGTGAGCTAGCTCCCACGGTCATCTTACACAATCATTTCTGCATGGCTCTGAATAGTTATTCACATTGTATACCAATCAAATATTGATCGCAAGGGATTCTCCGATTTCCATTGCGAAACCTGAGTAAAGTTTATATAATAATTCTGTAAAATACATTCCTTATGACAGGAGGTAACTTATGAAAAAAAACTGGAAAATCATTGTCATCTGCTGCTGTATTCTGTTACTGCTTGCCGGATTCAGCGTTTTTAAGGAATTTCAGGGAAGAATTCCCTCTAACGACATTACCGTTACCGGAAATACAGGCGGTAATCTGAATAATCACGGACTTTTTGCAGAAGCCGACGGGCGGGTTTACTTTTCCAATGCCTACGACGGCGGCTGTCTGTATTCCATGAATCCGGATGAAACGGATTTAAAAAAGCTCACCAGCAGCTCCGTAAATTCCATCAATGTCGGAGGCAATTACCTCTATTATTATCTGGACAATGCAACCGGTGGCAAAGGACTCGGCTATGTCATACATACCTATGGTGTTTACCGCAGCAAACCGGATGGAAGCAACAGCAAATGCCTGGACCGTCAGGCAGCCGTTACCATGCAGCTTGCTGGCGACTATATTTACTATCAGCGGTACAACAACACCGACTTCACCAAATTTTATAAGATCAAAACCGACAAATCCGGGCAGAAGCTCGTTTCGGATGAAATCATCAGTCCCAATGCCTGCCATAACGGAATCATCTATTATAACGGAACAGATAAAGACCACAACCTGTACGCACTCGATACCAGGTCAGACAGCACCTCTCTCCTGTTAGAGGGCAATATCTGTTATCCGGTCTATGCTTACGACTACATTTATTACATGGATGCCTCCTCGAATTACCGTCTGTGCCGTTACTCCCTTTCTACCGGTGCAGTGGAGGTACTGACCGAAGACCGCGTGGATACCTATAATGTCGGAAACGGCTATGTTTATTATCAGAAAAACGATGCGGATGCACCCGCACTCATGCGGATGGAAGCGGATGGAAGCAACCCGGAGGTCGTTGCCCTTGGAATCTATTCCGATATCAACCTGACTTCCCAATATGCCTACTTCCATGAGTTCAACTCTGATGTTCCCATGAAGCGTACCCCGCACAGCTATATTGAAGTTTCCGATTTCAATGCAGCCAAACAGGCCGCCATGGCTTCCGATTAATCCGGAAGCTCCATAAGCATCTCATAAACCGTCTTTTGTAATAATTGGTTGACATAACACGGGCACAGTTCACTTAAGGGTTCCAGTACAAACCGCCGGTTCTGCATATCGCGGTGTGGGATCAAAAGCTTTGGATCATTGGAAATCACATCTTCATAGAAAAGAATATCCAGATCCAGGGTTCTTGGTCCCCAGTGAACCTTCCGCTCCCGGTGTGCCTCCTGCTCTAACTGCTGCAGAAAGGTAAGCAGCTCCATCGGAGACAGCAGGGTTTCGATCTCAATTGCCCCGTTTAAAAAATCATCCTGCTCTACCCCTCCATACGGCTTTGTCACAAGGAGCTTTGAGCAGCGCACCTCACGGATCAGCTCATTTTTCTTTAATTTTCCAACCGCATCTTCGATATATTTTCTTTTATCTCCCAGATTGGAACCGATTCCCAGATAAGCCCTTTTCCAGCCACGCTCGATCTGTACCGATACATTTTCAAAAGGAATCGGAATCGGGGCATGGGGCTTATTCACGGTCAGCGTCATCTTTCGGACCAGCGGATAGGCAAGCAGTACCTTCTGTACCACAACCTCTGCTGCCCGCTCAATCAGATCGAAGCTACGTTCCGTAAAGGTCTCCTTCATCAGTTCACAGACCTCTCCGTAATGCACGGTTTTCGTAAGATCATCGGTCTGTCCTGCTTCATGCAGGGATAGGTACAGCTCCGCATCCAGATAGAAAACCTGTCCCTCCTGCTTCTCCTTTGGAAAAACCCCGTGATGCGCATAAATTTCCAAATGTCTGATATTAATTTTGTCCATAATTGTACTCACTTTGTAACTCATTCTGGTTACTTGTTCTTTCCATATTTATAATGATTGCTAACTGTTTATTTCTGATTCCGGATAGCCTCCATCATGCGGATGAAACGCACATTTTCCCTGACATCGTGCACGCGCACCATGCAGCAGCCGCATTCTACCGCAAAAGCTGTTGTAGCAAGCGTTCCTTCCACACGCTCATTTACCGGCAGATCAAGTGTCAGACCGACCACGGACTTACGGCTTGTTCCAAGCAATACAGGATACCCCATCTCCTGAAAGAACGGCAGATGATTAATGACCCACAGGTTCTGTTCATAGCTCTTTGCAAAGCCGACTCCCGGATCTAAAATAATCTTCTCTCTGTCTATTCCTGCCTCCTCTGCAATCGTAAGGATTCTGCCAAAATCCTCCCGGAACATCGTTTCCAGTTCCGGTGTTGCTTTGATCTCATCCCCCATCTTCTCCTTCCGGTTATGCATGAGTACGCAGGGCAATCCGCTTTGTGCAATAATCTTTGCCATCTTAGGATCATACTGCAGTCCCCAGATATCATTAAACAGATCCATACCTGCCTGTACACCGGCCTTTGCCACCTCTGACTTATAGGTATCCAGAGAAACCGGCACATCAAAATTCTTCTTAATTGCTTCAATCACCGGACAGGTTCTTGCAATTTCCTCTTCATCCGTAATCTGTATGTAGCCCGGCCGTGTAGATTCTCCTCCTACGTCAATCAGCTCTGCTCCTTCTTTCATCATCTGCTCCACACGATACAGGGCATCACTCAGCTCCGGATAACTTCCTCCGTCGGAAAAGGAATCCGGTGTTACATTTAAGATTCCCATTACATAAGTGTGTCCCTGCCGTTTGAATTGTTTCTTTCCTATCATTAGATCTGACTGCTGCATTATTTTTCTCCTTATTCCTTAAATCACATACCTACGGTCTTTACTGCTGCAAATATAATCAGATATTAAACAGACTTCCCTTCTTCTTCACTTTCTGTACTGCGATCTGTTCTACCTGTGGTAACAGCTCTCCTAAGAAGGAAAGTGAACCGAATGCCACGATAACATCCTCCGGGGATGCCATGAGATATGCAAGCTCTAAGGCCTCCTGAATTCCATCTGTTGCCGTAACCCTTTCCTGATATCGGGAACAGATTTCCGCAAGCTCTAAGGCCGAAAAGCCCCGTGCTCCCTTCGTGGAAATCGTCAGTACCTGATCGGCGAGCGGCACAGTAGCCTTCACAATCTCTTCCTGCTCCTTATCGCGCAGAATTCCCATGATGAAGATCATATGCTTCTGTGGAAAATAATATTGAAGCGATTCTGCAAGCCTTGCTGCTCCGTCCCGGTTATGTGCTCCATCTGCAATAAAGATGGGCTTCCTTGCAACAATCTGAAATCTCCCTGGCCATACGGCATTTTTCATGCCCTGCAGTACTGCCTTATCCGGAATAATTATGGGATGCCCCTGAAGTGTCTGCATCCGCAAGGCCCGTATGGTTTCCAGTGCCAGTACCGCATTCTCAATCTGGTATCTTCCAAGAAGTGAAATCTGTACTTTCGAAAACTCCTTATAAGAAAAGGTCTGACCGCTCAGACTGCTCTTCACCTGCCCTGCCTCCAAAGGAGCAGCTTCCATCAAAGGAACACCTTCCCTTTGCGCCCGGAACTTCAGAACCTCCATAACCTCCGGCTCCTGCGCCGTTGTGACCGCTATGGAGCCTTTCTTGATAATTCCGGCTTTCACCGCTGCAATCTCTGAAAGAGTGCTTCCTAAAATTCCCATATGATCAAGACTGATGGAGGTAAAAACTTCAACTAAGGTATTCGTCACAATATTCGTGGCATCCAGCTCTCCCCCAAGCCCTGTTTCCAATACGACGATCTTGCATTTCTGTTCCTTAAAATACCAGAATGCAAGTGCTGTTTCAACCTCGAAGGCGGTCGGATGCGGCTGCCCCTCCGCTACGAGCTCTTCACACTTTTCCCGACAGAGTGTCATCCCCTGTGACAGCGAGCGTTTTGAAATCATCCGGTCATTTACCTGAATGCGCTCCCGGTAATCCAAAATCGTTGGTGAAACATACTTTCCCACCTTAAATCCTGCACATTTCAGGACCTCGGAAAGAAAAGAAAGTGTAGACCCCTTTCCGTTCGTTCCTGCTATGTGTACAAAAGACAACTCCCTCTCCGGATGCCCCAGCTTTTCACAAAGATTTCGGATATTGGTAAGCCCCGGAACACTTCCGTATTTTTTTAATTCTTCAATATACGCTGACGTTTCTTTTTCGTTCATGCTTCTCCCCTCATCTGAGATTCATGTCAAATGTCCCTGTAAATGCAGGTTTTCTATGTTTCTCCCATCATAAGCTGCATGGTTCCGGAGCGCTGCATAGTTTCCGGATTTTCGGACATACTTGGAACATGATGAAAAAACTACTGACTGACTTTTGTAAATGCGGCCTTCTTGGATGGGGCCTTGAAATTGTATTTACCGCACTTTCTTCCCTGCGCCGGAGGGAATGGAAGCTCATGGGACAATCCTCCCTGTGGATGTTCCCTATCTATGGGTGTGCCTGTATTTTAGGTCCGCTCTCCCAGCTGTTCAAGCATCTGTCCATAGTATGGCGCGGCACAATTTATGCCATCCTGATCTTCGCTGCGGAATTTTTCTCCGGCAAATTTCTTAAAAGACACAATATCTGCCCCTGGGACTATGTAAAGAACAGATGGCAGATCGGCAGGGTCATCCGGTTAGACTTCTTTCCCTGCTGGTTCGTTGTAGGATTAATCTACGAAAAGCTGCTCAATACCAGATCTTAAAATAACCGGTTAAAAATAAGCGCCGCCGGGCGCACTTATCCAAAAAGAGTCCGCTAAAAGCGAACTCTTTTATGCATTTCCCTGTAAAGCCCAATATTTTATTCATCCAGGCCTGCCCCGTCCATATCATCCATTGCTTCCGCACCGATATTCAGGGTGTTCAGGGTACGTCTCTTCATACGGGCATTCTCGGATGCCTCCAGAATATAGTTCTTAATGGTCTTCGCATTCTTAATATGCTCCAGCATAAGCTTCGGATGTGTGGTATCTCCGGTATAGCAGACTACCGTTCCAAGACCGGCAATTCTTTCAAAAAAAGTGGCTACCAGCTCCACATCCTGTACCTTGTACATATAGCAGTCATTCTCCACCTTACGGAAAAATCCGCTGTCGATGGTGATTACATTCTCTGCAACATGATATGTGGTAAAAGTAAACGGAAGGCCTAAAAAGACCCATCTTTTGCGTTCCATGTATTGATCTTCGCTCATCATTTCTGCCATATTTCAATCCGCCTTTCTTCTCTGTAACGGTAATTGCCCCTATTCTGCCCAAATACAGGAATTCCGGCAGGCAATCCGCATAACTTAGAATTGTTACATCCTCTTGAATGGTAGCATATCCCCCACCAGATTGCAATTATTTCCCCGTACATCGTTCATAAAAACCGTAACCATAAAAACTATAAAAACTGTTTTTCCTCGTTGAAAGTCTTTACTCTATATGCTATGATAAAAAAAATATGTGAGTCGGTTTTATTGACGAAAGGAGTGTGAATATGACCGCTAAGGAATGTATTAAAGGACGTCGCAGTATCCGTAAATTTAAGGATCAGAAGGTATCCGGAGAGCTTCTGTCCGGGATCGTTGAAACTGCTTCTTATTCTCCAAGCTGGAAGCATACCCAGATCACCCGTTATATCGCAGTAGACGGTGAAAAGAAGGAACAAATTGCTGACAGTTGTGCAGAAATGTTTGCCAACAATGGTGTCATCATCAAAAATGCTCCCGTACTGATGGTCTTAACTTATATCAAAGGCCGCAGTGGTTATGAAAGAGATGGTTCTTTCACAACATCAAAAGGTGACCGCTGGCAGATGTTTGATGCCGGTATAGCTTCCCAGAGTTTTTGTCTGGCTGCCTACGAACAGGGACTTGGTTCTGTCATCCTTGGTATCTTTGATGATGCGAAGGTTGCTTCTATTTTAGAGATTCCTGAGAATCAGGAAGTAGCTGCTTTAATTGCTGTCGGATATCCTGACGAAGAACCCGCTGCTCCCAAACGTAAGCCGGTAGCGGATTTATTATCGTTTATCCATTAAACGTAAACTAAGGTCGAAGAGATTTCTCTTCGACCCTTTTCATGATGTACCGATGTACAGGAAACAGGCAGCTGTGCAGTCAGACATTTGTTTTTTTACAGCAGTAACGAAAGAAAATATACAAATCAAAAAGGAGAACCCTATGAGACATGTAATGAGCCCTCTGGATTTCAGTGTGGAAGAACTCGACCAGATCTTCAATCTGGCCAATGATATTGAGCATCACATGGACAAGTACGCCCATGCCTGCGCAGGAAAGAAACTGGCAACCTGCTTTTATGAACCGAGTACCCGTACCCGGCTAAGCTTTGAGTCCGCAATGTTGAACCTGGGTGGAAGCGTGCTCGGCTTTTCCGATGCCAACTCTTCATCTGCAACCAAAGGAGAAAGTGTTGCCGATACCATCCGCGTTATTTCCTGCTTTGCAGACATCTGTGCCATGCGTCATCCCAAGGAAGGTGCCCCGATGGTTGCTGCAAGCCACTCTTCCATCCCGGTTATTAACGCCGGTGACGGTGGACACCAGCATCCGACACAGACGCTCACGGATCTGCTGACCATCCGTTCCTTAAAGGGATCGATTGGAAGCTTTACCATCGGTCTTTGCGGAGACCTGAAGTTCGGCCGTACCGTGCATTCCCTGATCCACGCACTCATGCGCTACGAAAATATCAACTTCATCTTCATCTCTCCGATGGAGCTTCGCATTCCGGATTACATTACCGATCTGCTGAAGGAAAAGAACATTCCTTATAAGGAAGTCATCAAATTAGATGATGTAATGCAGGATCTGGACATCCTATATATGACCAGAGTCCAGAAGGAACGTTTCTTCAACGAAGAAGATTATGTCCGCCTGAAAGACTTCTATATTCTGGATAAAGCCAAAATGAAACTCGCTAAACCTGATATGCTGATACTTCATCCCCTGCCGCGTGTCAATGAAATTTCGGTAGAGGTGGACGATGATCCGAGAGCAGCTTATTTCAAGCAGGTGCAGTACGGTGTGTATGTCCGCATGGCGCTAATTCTGACACTGCTTGAAATTCATGTGTAAACGAAGCTATTCAGCCCACCATTCGTAAAACCGCTGCTGACGCAACGTAGTTTACCTCATGTGGTTACTTCGTCATATAAATTATGCCAAATGGTCTTACGAATGCAGGCATTCGCCGTCTATATTGGCACAATTTGTATGACTCTGAATAGCTGCAAATTTATTAATCACTCAGAAAAGGAAGGACAAATTCATGTTAAATGTAGGAAAGATCGAAGAAGGATTTGTATTAGATCATATTAAAGCAGGAAAGAGTCTTGCGATTTACCATCATCTACAACTGGATAAGCTGGACTGCACCGTGGCCATCATTAAGAACGCCCGCAGCAACAAGCTTGGGAAAAAAGACATTCTGAAGGTGGAATGTGATATTGATATGTTAGACCTGGATGTTCTGGCGTTCATCGACCATAATATCACAGTAAATGTCATCAAGGACGGCAAAATTGTATCCAAGAAGGAGCTCCAGCTTCCGAAGGAAATCCGCAATGTCATCCACTGTAAGAACCCCCGCTGCATCACTTCCATCGAGCAGGGACTTCCTCATGTATTCGTTCTGGCTGATGAGGAAAAAGAAATCTACCGCTGCAAATACTGTGAAGAAAAATATGACGGAGAAATCCGCTAAGATGTTGGAATAATAATTTCAACACTCTTTTAAAAACAGAGGATCCCTTCATCCCGGCTTAACCATGCTGGGAGGAAGGGATTCTTTTATTGGACAAGTCTCTGTGTGACATATGGTGAATCAGATTGTAAATCAGTGTAATCAGTGAAACGATGGAAAACCCAAGCATTGACGCTGCCATACTGATCATCATCTCATCCTGGCTGTAATGTCTGGTAGGAAGGTAAATCTTACATTTCTCTGTAACCCATGCAATCACCAGCAGGATTCCTGCTGACAGAACCGACTTTACAATCCATGGAAGCCGTTCGGAAGACAGATGAATGGTCGCCGTTCCTAAAATACCAATGATGAAGAACGCAATCGTTCTCCCCATCTGCCGGAAATAGTAAGTGAACTTATAGAGCTCTGTCGTTGAAACGGTGTCCTTCTCATAGTACTCGGCGGCAAGCTTCTCAATTACATCACTGCCAAGCTCCGCAGAGCTCGTTCCGTTCTGAAACGACAAATATACAATTGTAGCAACCGATACCAGAAATATCATCCAGAACAGAACTGTCCAGATGATCCGGCTCCTCTTTCTTTTCTTCATTACTCTGAAATCTCCCTGAACCATTCCCCACATATCAATCTTTGGTACGAAATGTTTCAAAATTATTACAACGCCCATTATGAGCATTGATTCCATTGTAAAGCTATAAAATGCTCCTGTCAATGTCACAGGAGCATTTTAAGAAAGAATTAACAATTGAAAATGTTACAATTATTTTACAGAAGCCTCTTCAAATTCCTTTACAATGGCTTCTTCCGGAGCCTTGGTCAGGAGACTTACCGCAATCGTGAAGATCAGGGAAGTGATGAATGCCGGCAACAGCTCGTAGATACCAAACACGCCACCCAGAGGTGCCACCAGATATTTCCATACAAATACCATCACACCACCACTGATCATTCCGGCAAGTGCACCCTGAAAGTTACATCTCTTCCAAAACAGGGAGCAGAGCGTAACAGCTCCGAATGCACCTCCAAATCCCGCCCATGCAAAGCTTACGATACGGAATACACTAGAATTCGGATCCCTTGCAAGAAATAAGGCAATTAAGCTGATTGCCACAATGGTAATTCTTGCAATGAGCAGACTCTTCTTTTCATCCAGCTTTACCTTGAAGAAATCCTGAATGATATTCTGGGATACCGAGGATGCTGCTGCAAGCATCTGGGAATCTGCGGTAGACATCGTTGCTGCCAGAATACCTGCAAGGATCAGTCCTGCTACAATTGCTGCCAGAATACCATGCTGGCTGATTAAGTTTGCAATCTTAATAATAATCTCTTCTGCGCGGCTCGGAGAATCCAGAAATTCTACCGCACCTGCGCATGTCATGCCATAACCGACAAGTCCGATAAGAACTGCTACGAACATTGCGATTACCACCCAGATCGTTGCAATTCTTCTGGATAAAACAAGCTTCTTCTCATCTTCAATTGCCATGAAACGGACTAAAATATGCGGCATACCAAAGTAACCAAGTCCCCAGGCCAGTGTCGATGCAATCGTCAGTGCACTATAAGGGGTAGAACTGTTCGTCTCTCTGACATGGGATGCAAACATGGTGAGGTATCCCGGCATTTCCTTCGCATTGGAGATGACAGCTCCCATCCCCCCTGCCACATGGATACCAAATCCCAATACAACGGCAAGTGCAATAGTCATTACAATACTCTGTACAAGGTCTGTCGTGGAAACAGCCTTGAAACCACCCATAATTGTGTAGCTTACAATAACAATGGCTGAAATAATCATTGCCACCGTATAATCCACACCAAACAGACTGTTAAACAACGTTCCGCATGCTTTAAAGCCGGATGCGGTATAAGGAATAAAGAATACAATAATCACAAGCGCAGCAATCGCATTCAGAACATTCTTCTTGTCATGGAATCTCTTGGAATAAAACTCCGGAATGGTAATTGCGTTGATGTTGCTGGAATACCGGCGCAGCTTTCTCGAAACCAGAAGCCAGTTTAACCAGGTTCCGATTCCAAGGCCGATTGCCGTCCATGAAGGTTCTGCAATACCGCTAAAGTACGCAAGTCCGGGAATTCCCATGAGCAGCCAGCTGCTCATATCCGAGGCTTCTGCACTCATTGCAGTAACCAGAGGACCCATCTTACGACCGCCTAAGTAAAAATCGGTGCTGTCGTTATTGTTCTTACTGAAAATAAATCCGATTGCCAGCATACCAAGTAAATATACTACGATGGTAGCAATCATAATAAAGGTAATTGTATTCATATCTTCTCCTCACTTTTGTATGATTCGGGGCGCTTCTCCACATTAGCGCAGTAATGTGTCACCCTGTAAAGAAGAGCCTGTTGCACTGCGCAGGCCCTTCTGCATCATCTTTGTTAACTTCTCTGCCGATCCATTATTTTAAGAAGGTAAAACTGCGGATAATCACCGGCTCCTTCGCTTCTCCCTTGCAGATAGAAACAAAACAGATAATCTTTACTACCCAGAGTACTGCATAGAAAATACCTGCTGCGATCGGAACAATCACAGTCCAGCAAAGAATGGCAGTCACAATTCCAACCAGTGTTTCAACCACAAGGAACTTAAGCGCCTGTCTCACATGGAATGAAACATACGGAGAATTCTGGCTGAGTAACGCAATCAGAATACCAACCACACTTAACAGATAAACAAGCATTGCAATGACCTTGTTATCAGACACATCCTTGGGATCAAATTCTGCCGTATGATCCCACTCCGGTACTACCGGTGCTGCCGCACCGTATGGGTTATTATAATTCGCACCGCAATTTGCACAGAATACTGCCTGATCTTCCATCTGGGCACCACATTTTGGACATGATTTCATTTGTTATTCCTCCTCATCTTTTCCTTAACTACTATATCACATGATCTTCCAATTCAGAACCAGTCAGTTCAAACTGGTATCACCCTGAATAGATACAGTATAATACACAATACCTGATATGGCAAATCTTTTCTTGCCGCTTCTATTGAAGCCTTCTATTGGAATGCATTTATTAAAAGCTCTGCATCAATGGCTTCCTTCGCAATCTGCCAGCCACCCATTTCTTCATAAGCGGCATCCATCTTCTGCTTCTCCCGTGCTGCCCGCCCGGTATCTCCTACCGTGGAAAAGGCCTTATAGAAGCTCGCCGCCTCATAATACTTCGCCACTCCGTAATATTCCTTCTCTTCCTTATTTCCGGTTATGCCTGCTGCCACATTCTGATGATAGTGATCTACTAAGGTCGCATAGTTTCCATACTCCACACGGCTCCTTAAGGTGCTCTCTGAAATCCGGTTTGTAAAGGCATCATGTAAATTCTCAATCATCACAGCCGTTGAAGCAAGCAATATAATACAGAGAATACCGATCACACCCTTCATAATAAGCAGAATCCCCTGCTGCCGCCCAATCCGCAGCTTATTCTGTAATTTTTGTGCCATATCCCATCTCCTCATACTTCTGTTCCAGTAAAACCATTCTCTGTGCCTTGCTTAGCTTTGAAAAGCCTTCCGCTTCTTCCTTCGTAAGTCCCAGATAAGCCCGTAGAAGTGCTTCCACATCCTCTTCCATTCTCTGAAGCACCTGCTCCGTGTACGCTTCATCAACCGGATAGGAATCCATATTTTCCCTTGCTTTGGCAAAATTATCGCAATAGGTCGCGAGAGATTCAATCCGGCTGTCCTTCAGTGATTCGGCCTCAGCCTCCATCATTTCGAACAGATTATCATAGATGTAGGCATAATGGTCTGCTGCTCTCATAATGACCGCATAGCTTTCATAGCCTTCGGTATAGACCCGGATATCCCGGGCTTCACAGAAGGCATGAAACCCAAGATAGTCCTCCTCTTCAAGATATTGATCCATCGTTGCAGTATATTCCTTTTCATACCTTTTTGACTGCAGATCGTGGATATTTCTCTTAATTGCATAGGCACTTCTTGTCACAAATAAAACCACCAGAATGAGCACCACAAGCACTGTGATAATAACTGCATGAGCCGTGATCTCACTATAATTCCTTGTTACTTTATATACTTCGCCCTGTGTCGTATCAAACCGGCTTTTATAAGCCTCCATGTCCTTTGCATGCTGTTTTGCATGTTCATTTGGTTTTCCACAATGCGGACAGAAATGATCCTCTAACGATAATGTTCCTCCACAGTATTTACAGTTCACGTATCTATTTTCCTTTCATCCATTTTTTAATATAGGCTTCACAGGTTTCATATTTTGGATATCCGTAGTTGCTTTTCACTTCCTCTTCAAACTTCTTAAGATCTTCCTGTGAAAAGTCCCAACGGCCCTCAAGGTCTGCAAGTACCTGCTCCCGGAAGGGTTCCAGCTGCTCCCGGTCTTCCTTCGAAAGCAGTACCGAATAGGAAATTCCTTTTAAAATCCAGTAGTCATTTAAAAGCAGGGTTTCCTGATATTCCTTGAGAATTTCTCCATTGGCTTCCCTTTCAAGACATTCCTCTGCCGTGTCACAGATCCCCCAGACCATCATAAATGACCAGTGTTCCCAGTCTGACAGATAAATCCCATTGGCAGTTTCCTGTTCGATGAAGGCATACAGCTCTGCATACTGTTCATTCGCAAACATTTCTTCCATCTTCGGATAATTTTCCTGTCTCCAAAGGTATTGTGTCTTCGCATCATAGGGTTCTTCCCGGTTCTTCCACGCCAGAAAGCCTGCACCAAGAACAATCACGATAATTGCAGCTACGGCAAGCTTTATTACCCATCCTGCCCGCTTCTTAATGGCTTTCACTGTTTCCTGTTCCGGTACTGCTCCCAGATCTTCCAGATCCGTACGGACATGCTCCAGTTTCTTTAAGTACTCCTCCTCCGCACCGGGATAATACATTGTGCCACAGTATGGACACTTGGCACTCTGTTCCTTAAACTCACCCCCACAGTTTGGACAGATGACTTTTCTTTCATTCTCCATCGCCATAACGGCTCTCCTTCAATTCATCAGCATCCTTTTATCGTCCTGATTATTCCGCATTATGCTCCATCTCACCCTGAATTTCATACTCAGCTGCAGCCATTGCCTGTAAGGTCTTTGCGAGAAGTTCGTCTAACTCCCAGCCAAGCTGTTCAGCACCGCGTTCAATCACCTCACGGGAGCAGCCTGCCGCAAAGCCTTTACTCTTATACTTTTTCTTTAAGGATTTTAATTCCATATCCTTCGTGCTCTTTGAAGGACGCATCAGGGCAGCTGCCCAGATGAGACCTGTCAGTTCGTCCGCTGCAAACAGTACCTTCTCCATTTCATGCTCCGGTGCCACATCGAGGGTCGTGCCGCACTCTACGGTAATGCCATAGCCGTGGGAAACCACGCCGTGGATCACTTCTTCCGTTGCACCACCTTCTCTTAACATTTCAGGTGCTTTGAGGCAATGCTCTGCCGGATATAATTCAAAATCAATGTCATGCAGAAGTCCTACGATTCCCCAGAATTCTGCCTCCTCACCATAACCTAATTTCTGTGCGTACCACTTCATAACCGCTTCCACCGTAAAGGCATGCTGGATATGAAACGGATCCTTATTATACTTCTTTAATAAAGCAAGTGCTTCTTCTCTCGTAAGTCCTGCGTTCATGTTCTGTTCTCCTCTTTGGTTACTGTTCACTCCTACTTTGTTCCAGTAACCATCTTTTCTTTCTTCTGCATAGTTTGTATCTTTTCCAGATCGTTAGATCAGTTTCATCAATTTACACTTTTCAATTCCTGCACTCCAGAACTCTTCGAGCGGGAGATTACGGATCTGGCAGACAATACTTGAATTCATCGCACCATGCCCGACAATCAGGACATCCTTTCCCTCCTGCAGTGCCGGTTCCACAACTTCCTTCAAAAAGGAACCTGTCCTTGCAAACAGCTCCTCAAAGCTCTCTGCACCTTCAGGCGCCACATAATGCGTTGGATCCTTAAACAAAGTATATACCGGAGTGTCCCGATTTTCAAAAACATTTTCACTTCCCTCGCATACACCAAAGCACATTTCCTTAAGGCGGTCATCAAAAAGAATGGGTGTATCTCTTCCTTTTAAGAAAATCTCTGCCGTCTCGCGCGCCCGGATCAGTGGGGAACAGAAACAGACGTCAAACGAAACCTCCCGATAACGCTGTGCTGCTTCCTGTGCCATACGGCGTCCCGCATCGTTTAATGGAATATCCGTCCGTCCCTGTAATTTATAAGCATCATTCCAATCGGTCCTGCCGTGCCGCATAATATAAAGCATAATGATTTCCTCCTGCATTTTTATCCCCAATTATTCTACCTCTGTTTTTCCATAAAAACAAGGATGCCTGTATACACAGACACCCCTGCTTTGAATAAATAAGTGGAAACTTCTGAATAGCTGCATTACTCCTCTTCGGTAAGTTCAAATTCTGCTTCCAGATCGTCCTTCACCAGTTTGTATTTTCCGGGTGAAAGTGTTCCAAAGGGAGTAAGGTCATAGGTTTCCGTATTTACTGTAAGATCCGGAATGATATGCGCGATGTCCGTCCATCCATATTCCTGCTTCGGTTTCACCTCTACCCATTCCTCCCCTTCAAGCTTCTGTAAAGAATATTCATTGCCATATTCCATCTCATAGCCGCTGTGATTGTCGATTTCTACGGTCAGAATCCCATCTTTATAATCGACAACACGCATGGTAATATCCAGCGGCAGCGTGGAAATGTTCTGATCCTGTGATCCGTGACCGGGTAATTTACCTGCAAGAAAAATAGAGGTCGGTCCATCCGCTCCTCCAATGATGGATACGGAAGCAGATCCATCCTGATACAGCTTCACATGAGTTGCCACAAATCCACCAATTCCTGCAAGAACTACAATGCCTCCGGCTAAAATCCATACCTTTTTATTCTGATACCATTTTTTCATTCTCTACTCCTTCTACAGATTACTTTAACTGTAATCCATCCTTAAATGCATATCCTGCCTTGCTGCCAAGTCCGATATGCGGCATTCATTGCATCCGGTACTCCATTTTCATCATAGGCTGCTGTAAGCAGAAGCAGCATCCGATACATGACCGGCTTTGCTCCCAAATTTACTCTGCTCATTGTATTAAACTCCTTTCAGAATGTTATTGTTTGTTTCTATTCATATAACGTAACTCAACGGATAAAATTTGTAAATACCAACTGTTTTCATTTTCACTCTTGTGTTGACATTCTAATTTCTTAGTGATATCATTTTGATATCACATAAATATAATTATCATGTAAAGGAGTGAATTCATTATGGAAGAAAAAGTTTTAAACAAAAAGAAAAACGGAATGGCTATGATGCTGCTTTTTATTGCTCTTTATATCGCTGCAGCGATTTTAATGTGTATCGGTGTTGACCATTCAAAGCCTCTGTGCGTTGTTTCTGTGATCTATCTCGGAATCGGCTGGATTCCTTTCCTTGGCCTTAAGGTTTTAAAACCGCAGGAGGCTTTAGTACTTACTCTCTTTGGTAACTATGTCGGTACCTTAAAGGAAGCCGGATTTTACTTTGTGAATCCCTTCTGTACCGCTGTCAACCCGGCTGCCGCTACCAAACTGAATCAAAGTGGTATTGATGCCCCGACAGGCGGTGCCCTCTCTTCTCTCAAGATTTCTACCGGTACAACGGGTGAAATAAATGCTGCCCAGGCTGCCAGCAAGAAGGTCTCTTTAAAAATTATGACACTCAATAATAACCGTCAGAAAATCAATGACTGTCTCGGTAACCCGATCGAAATCGGTATTGCAGTAATGTGGCGTGTCGTTGATACTGCCAAAGCTGTATTTAATGTCGATAACTATAAGGAATACCTGTCCCTGCAATGTGACAGTGCCCTGCGTAACATCGTACGTATTTATCCTTATGATGTATCTGCAGGTGTCGATACGACAGGGGACGGTCAGGCCGATGAGGGCAGTCTTCGCGGTTCCAGTGAAGTCGTTGCCGAGCGGATCCGTCAGGAAATTCAGGAAAAGGTTGGAGAAGCCGGTCTTGAAATTATCGAAGCCCGGATTACCTATCTTGCCTATGCTCCGGAAATTGCTGCTGTAATGTTACAGCGTCAGCAGGCATCGGCTATTATCGATGCCCGTAAAATGATTGTAGACGGTGCAGTCGGTATGGTTGAAATGGCTTTAGAACGTCTTAACGAAACCCAGGTAGTAAACTTAGACGAAGAGCGGAAGGCTGCCATGGTTTCCAACCTGCTCGTGGTACTTTGCGGCAACCATGATGCGCAACCCGTTGTCAACTCCGGAGGCCTGTATTAATGGCAGAAAAGAAACAGGTTCCCTTACGTTTATCTGCTGCCCTTTACGATGCCATAGCCGCTTGGGCCGAGGACGATTTTCGTTCCGTAAACGGGCAGATTGAATATCTGTTAACCGAATGTGTGAAACAAAGGAAGAAGAACGGCAAGTATGTCTCTGATGACATTGACGCTCCCATTGAGCTGGATATTAAATAAAGGAATTTCAAAATATAAGCATCAAAGAAGGCGATACCTCCCTCTACCAAAGGAAAATATCGCCTTCTATTTCTCTCTAAGCTTCCTGTACGCATTCGGCGTAATCCCCATTATGCGCTTAAATACCCTGTTAAAATAACTGATATTGTCAAAGCCGCATTCCGATGCTATATCCGTAATCAGCTTTTTTGTGGACTTAAGAAGCTTAGAAGCATGAATAATCCTTATATAATTAAGATATTCAAACGGTGATTTGCCCGTTAAAGCCTTAAAACTATGTTCGTAGTGGCTTACACTGTAGCCTGCTAAAGCTGACAACTCCACAATACTTATATCCTCTGCAAAATGTTCATTCAGAAAGCTGATACTCTGCTGTATTTCTATTTTAGGAGCACCTTTCACATCTGAAGTCCTAAGCTTGGCAAAGTACTGCGAATATAGTCTCTGAAAACAGATTAGCAGAATGCCCTTTAAGGAAAGCTCATATTCCTCAAGCCCCATCTGCATAAAAGCAGAAATTTTTTTCAACAGTAATAATGTATCCATGTCAGCCTGATTATTCCTCCCAAGCATACATACACATTCATATCTGTACGGATAAATTATTTCATTATAAATATTTCTCTCAAATGTATTCTCCATAAACAGCCATTCCTCGGAAAAAACAACCGCATAGTGCCTGCACGGCACACCTGTATTTTTTACCGCATTATGAACCAGTGCCGGAGGTATAAAAAGTGCATCTCCCTCCTTCATATTGTACTGTTTTCCCTCAACATAAAATGTCATGCTTCCCTCATCCAGATAAATAAACTCCATCTCCGGATGATAATGTACATAAAGAGCATTCGTACTGTCTGCACCTATTTCAGTCTTATGGATTGAAAAAGGTCTGGCTTTTGTAAAATGCTTCACATTTTCCAACAATTCTTTATTTTTCATATCTGTCCTCATTTCACTTCATCCCGAAAGCAGCATTACAATTCTGCATTTATAACAATATAATACAACTTTATAGCTATTTTGAGCAAGAATATTTTATTTTTTTGCAATATAATACATACAACATCGTTTTTGGCTGAAATACATTTTTAATTAGTTGCAACAATTTCACAATTGCACAAAATAATAGATATGGAAGGAGCCTGCACAATGGGAAACATTCGCGTTGAAGGAAAAAAAATTATTTACCAGAGAAAAGATGAACTGACAATAATCGAGCCCTATGGCATGAACTGTCTTCGTTGCAGAAGCACCAAAAACAGTAAAATTCTTGATGAAAACTGGACTGTACTGCCTCCTGCTACTGCCGATGACTGCCACATTGAATGTGACGGCAGATTCGCAACCATCACAAATGGAGCTATGAAAGCAACCATCGATGCCGGACAGATATGGTATGGCGGAATAATAACCTACTTTAAAAAAGATACTCCTGTTCTTCATACAAGATTTGAAGGTGACTACAGCAACAGAAACCAGCATATTGAGGGCGACCACTACAAGATCAGCGTGATTTTCGATGCCAATGAAGGTGAGCATTTTTATGGAATAGGTCAGGAGCAGGTTGATTTATTTGACAGAAAGGGCAGCACCTCACAGATAATTCACTATAACACCAAATCCACTGTTCCTGTGCTCTACTCCTCACTTGGTTATGGTTTCTTCTGGAATAATCCATCCCCGGGAAGATGTGAGACAACAAGAAATCATACTATGTTTGTGGCTGACAGTGCTTACCAGGCAGACTACTTCGTCTATACCGGTGACACTCCCGCTGACATTATGAAACTCTACTGTGACCTCACAGGCTATGCGCCTAAATTTCCGCGATGGGCTGCCGGCTTCTGGCAGTGCAGGTTAAGATATGAGAGTCAGGATGACCTTTTAGCTGTAGCTCGTGAATATAAAAAGCAGGGAATCCCTATTGATGCCATTGTAATTGATTTCTTCCACTGGACTGAACAGGGTGAATGGAAATTCGACCCTAAATATTGGCCAGACCCTGCCGCGATGGTAAAAGAGCTTGAAGAGATGGATATTCATCCTGTAGTCTCCATCTGGCCTACCATCAATCCAAAGAGCGAAAACTACCTTGAAATGAGCGAGAGAAACATGCTCGTCAGAACCGAAAACGGTCAATATGGAACCTTCGATTTCTATGGTCAGCAGACTTTCGTTGATATGATGAATCCCGAGACAAGAGAATTTGTATGGGACAAGGTAAAAAATAACTACTATAAGCATGGAATAAAAACCTTCTGGCTCGATGAAGCAGAGCCTGAGGTTCACCCACAGCAGCCGGGGCACTTAAAATACTATCTCGGCAATGGTGCACAGGTAGCACAGCTATACCCTTATTACTATGCCAAGACCTTCTACGATGGTCTTAAGGCTTCCGGCGAGGACGAAATCATATCTCTCACCAGAGCAGCCTATCCGGGCAGCCAGAAGTTCGGTGCAATCGTGTGGAATGGCGATATTCCGTCCACCTTTGAAAATCTTAAAATGAGTATAACCAGCGGCCTGTCCATGAGCATGTGCGGCATTCCGTGGTGGAACTCGGATATAGGCGGCTTCTTAAACGGAGATACAGAAAGTGATTATTTCAGGGAATTAATTGTACGCTGGTTCCAGTTCGGATTATTCTGCCCTGTGATGCGTCTTCATGGTGCAAGAAAAAGGCAGTCGACCTACACCGAAAGACACCCCGGCATCATTGAACCAAGCGGCGGTGACAATGAAATATGGTCCTTCGGAGAGAAGAATTATCATATAATAAAAAAAATATTAGGTTATCGTGAAAAACTAAAAGACTATACCTGCCAATATATGGACATCAATTCACAGACAGGTGCCCCTATCATGCGTCCTATGTTTTTCGATTTTCCTGACAATGAAATATGTTACACCCTTGAAGACCAGTACATGTACGGAGCCGACCTTCTGTTTGCCCCGATATACAGACAGGGCGAAACCGAACGTGCGGTATATCTTCCAGAGGGCGACTGGGTCAATGTGCTCACACACGAAGCTTTTTCTGGCGGTCAAAGCATTATCTGCCATGCACAGCTTGATGAATTCATCGCTTTCGCAAGGGCAGGCAGTGACGTTATTAACTGCTTCTGAGTAACATAATGAAATCCCTTTGGAAGTAATATTTTTTATAGCATGAAGTCCGATTACCCCCTTTGATGTGGCAATCGGACTCGCTATACCCAACTGTTATCCAGACATAATCGGTACACCTTTCCTGTACTGACTATATCGAAAGCTTAATAAAGTGTCATTTTCTATTCATAATCTAATATATCCATAATAAAATTATACATATATCGCGGATATTTCTCATCCTCCGCATCCTCGCCCAAGGTGATGGAGAGCACTGTATCGCCATGCTCAATAATTATATCCGTATCATCAAAGTCAACCCTTTCAATCTCAGAATACGGAATCCTCACCACCTCTTCACCGCTATCAAGCCAGTAGATTATATCATGCCTTTCCACCTCCCCCTGTAATACGGTTTAATACCTCTTTGGGCATTCCGTTTTCCAGAAATCTTTTCTTCAGGCTCTCTGAAATGCCAGATACCTTTTGATGGGTACCGTTGATAATAAACTTATCCCCTTCCACCCAGTTCTCTGTAATCTCATAGCGGAACAGGGAATTAAAGTGCCTTTTTCCATCCCTGGTAATCTCGCACTCCATGATCTCCATCAGCCTTCTTTTCTTATTCTCAAGCTGCTTTGTAAACACTACGATGGGGAATGCCTCGGTTACCAGATCCATTAACACCTCATCATCCATATCATATTTTCTTTTACACAGCGTTCTCATTCGGCTGTAGGTGGCTTCACAGCTGTTGCTGTGAATGGTGGTAAGCACGGTATGACCGGTTCTTGCAGACTCCTGTGCGGTATAGGCTTCGGAGCTTCTCATCTCTCCCACACAGATAATCTCCGGGTTAAAACGCAGAGCCATGTCGAGGAGCATATCCTGATCGATGTTCTGTTTTTCATTTTCGCTGAATCTGGTCAGCGTATGGATCACGCTGTTGGTTACCTTTCCATCCTTTTCCCTTACCAGAGCCAGCTCCCTGCTTCCGTTTTCAATGGTAAAAATTCGCTTGTTGTCTGGAATGGTGGTAAGGAGCCACCCTGCCAGTGTGGTCTTGCCGGAGCTGGTGGCGCCTGCCACACAGATGCTGATGCCATACCGCAGACACTCTGCCAGAAAATCCAGCATTTCTTCTGTTGCAGTTCCTCCATCCACAAAGTCGCTCTTTTTCAGGCTCTGGGGACTTACGATTCGGATGGAGGCTGCAATGCCCACATCCTCATCCACAAGATTTCATTTATCTTATCGATAAACTCCTACTGTTTGATCTCTGCTATCTCATCCTGTTTCGTGATGATATCGAACCGGTCCTCCTCTACATTTAATGCAAGGCAGCTTCCGTTCTCCCACTTCATATGAATCTGCCCGATGTCATCCACATGGTCAACAATGCCCTTGCTGCCCGGCGGCACCGAAGTCTCTCCTGCCATGCAGTACAGATGGATAGGTGTACCTTTTGGATACTTTTCTTTAAGCCGTGCTATCTCTTCTCTCTTTAACATGCTTCTCCTTTCTCGATTCCTTTTAACTTAACAGGACTGATAACACAATCTACGATTTCAGAATAATTACCCCGGCTTTTCCAGTCCATCTCTTCAATGATACAGATACCATACCCTCTCGGTCTGTATCCCGGTGGCTCTTGCATCTGTCTTTCCAGTACCCGAAGTCCGGGACTTAAACAAAACAATTTTGACATTCCTACCTCCATAAACAAAAATAAGGCAGCACCTATTTCATTTCTAAAATAAGTACCGCCTTGCGTTCCTACCCATATTCATTTTTAACTTTGCTTACCACTCCCTCCTGTGTTTTTCTCCAAATCACTCTCAAAACCACTTTTAGACCCCTATGCATCTTTAAAATGGGCAAAAAAATCGGGCAAAAATTAGCCATTTTTCAGCCTAATTTTTACCCTCAAACCACAACATCTTGTGGTCAAACCCTACTTTTTCTTTTCTTTTCCACAATACTGCATCATTATCACGCACTCAACATGCACCGTCATCGGAAATAAATCAACTCCTACTGCCCTTTTCATCTCGTATCCTTTCTTTGTCAGGTATTTAAGATCTCTCGCAAGGGTTTCGGGATTGCAGGAAACATAGACTACACGGTCAGGCTGCAGCTTCACAAGTGAAGACAGGAACTTCTCATCACTGCCGCTTCGTGGCGGATCCATGAACACAACATCAACCTTTTCTTGTTTGTCTGCAAGCTCTACCATGAACTCACCGGCATCCCGATTATAAAAGCGGATGTTGTGAATATCATTCTGCTTGGCATTGATAATTGCATCTTTTACGGCATCTTTATTTAATTCCACTCCAATGACGGACTGCGCCTGTCTGGCTGCTACCATACCGATTGTGCCGGTTCCACAGTAAGCATCCAATACCTTTTCTTTCCCAGTCAGACCTGCATATTCCATTGCTTTTCGGTATAACTTTTCCGTCTGTTCCGGATTCACCTGATAAAATGACTTGGGTGAAATTTTAAAAGTAAGCCCACACAGGCGATCCTGAATATAGCCTGGACCATATATTACCTGTTCTTTTTCTCCAAGAACCATGCTTGTCTTCCTGTCATTTACATTTACAACGACTGTTGAAATCTCCGGATGCTCTTTACGAAGTGCTTTAACAAAGTTATTCTTGGAAGGCAGAATGGGCGATCCTAATACCAGAATTACCATGATCTGTCCTGTTGCATGTCCTACACGAATCAGCACATGACGCAACAGTCCATAACCGGTATCTTCATCATAGGTTTTAATCCTAAAAGAAGGCAGCAGCTTTTTAATGGTCTGGATAATTGCACTGGCTTTTTCGTTTTCGATCAGGCAGCCTTCTGTAGAAACCACCTGATGCGTATTTTCCTGATAAGCACCTGCCAGGATATTTCCCTTACGGTCACGATCAAATACCGCATGCACCTTATGACGGTAATGATAGGGATTTCCCATTCCAATGATTCCCTCAACCTTGCCAAAGGGACGTAATAACTGCTCTAAGTCCTGCTGTTTCTTCTTAAGCTGTTTATCGTAATCCACAGAAAGATAATTGCAGGCTCCGCATTTCTTTTCAACCGGACACATGAGAGATGCACTTGGTTGTTGCATCGGTGACTGATGTTGAATTTGATTTCTGACTTGCAATTTTTTCTTGTCTCGAATTTCTTTTTTCTCTTGCACTTCATTCTTATCTAAACGGATGCGGTTATCTTTTCCATTTACTGCTTCTTTCTTATATATTTCCTGCCTGTTACCTGTTTTTTGTTTCTTACCTGTCTTATATTTCTGATCTGCTTCCTGACTCTTATCTGCCTTATATCTCTTATCTGTTTCCTGACTCTTATCTGCCTTATATCTCTTATCTGTTTCCTGACTCTTACCTGTCTTATATTTTTTATCTGTCTCTTGACTTTTACCTGACTTTTGTTTCTTATCTGTTTCTTGCTTCCTATCTGTCTTTTGTTTCCTATCTGTCGCTTGCTTCTTATCATTCTTCTGCTTGTTATTTTGATGTTTCCTATGTTCCATACTCATGACCGTTTTCTCATACTCTCCTTCTTTATTTGTGGAAATTCATTCAATTATATTTTTGTGGGTATAGAAAACTTTTTCATCACCTTATCCTCATGATTTTTATTGTGAGGGTATCGTAAACTCTTTTTCTATTTTATACCCACGCCTACCAACTGCTCTGGATATTTGGTTTCATTTTTCTTTCTCATACCCACACCTATCAGTTTCTTTGGGTATTTCACTTCATTTTTCTCTCTTATACCCTTCTCAAGAAAATTCACTGGGTATTCTCTAGCATTATTTCTTCCCATACCCACATTTCTTTTATTATACGGGTATTATAATCAACTTTTCCGCTCTATACCCACATCTATCAAGTTCTCTGGATATTTTATTCCATTTTCTTTTTCTATACCCCGACTCAATCCCAAGGAATCTCCAATATAACTTCTGCACTAAGTTCAGCCTTCGCCTTCGGCTTGGCTTCACTAAACTCTGCTTGTTCCTCTCACTAAACTCCTGCTTCGCCTTCAGCTCGCACTCGTTAAGTGTTCCGAACTGGCTCGCACTAAGTTCAGCCTTCGCCTTCGGCTTGGCTTCACTAAGTGCTCTGCACAAAGAAAACGGGTGCCCATTGAGCACCCGGTAACTTATCTTTCATTCTCTTTCTTTTTGCGGATTTTCACGGAGTCAATTCCATTGACAAGCTCGGTTGCCCTTTCAATGTCGGCTTCATTAATTCGAATTGTAAAAATATTCTTTCCTTTTTCATTCTTTCCAAATATGCGGGAGAATAAGGAACGATCCTGCCATTCAATAAAGTAAGAAATCCGATTCTTTAAAAATAATTTTTCAAGCTGTTCCTTCGCTTCCATGCTATAGGCTCTGCAGAAATCCACCTCTCTGCTGACCATTCTTCCTGTTCCATTCTGTGTTGCCATCAAACCTCTCCCTCACTTATTGTACACTTATGTTAACTATTATATTCCTGTCGCTTTCATTTTTCAATCATAAAATGTAACAGTTCAGCCATGCAGAAATGATTGTGTAAGATGACCGTGGGAGCTTGCTCACTAAGGGCAGCTTACACAATCATTTCTATAGGGCGGACGCCCGACATGAAATAAGTTGCCGGATAGTACGTATATTTGTTAGCCAATCTGTACCATCCGGCAACTTATGAATGGGCATGGCTGAACTGTAAAAAATGTGAGTAACTATTCAGAGCCATGCAGAAATGATTATACAAGATGACCGTGGGAGCTTGCTCACTAAGGGCAGCCTACACAATCATTTCTATAGGGCGGACGCCCGACATGAAATAAGTTGCCGGATAGTACGTATATTTGTTAGCCAATCTGTACCGTCCGGCAACTTATGAATGGGCATGGCTGAACTGTAACCAAATTATGACAATATGGACGTCGAATGCTCGCATTCGTAAGGACATTTGCCATGATTTATATAGCAAAGTAACCCATAAACAAACCAGAACTTTCCCTACATCTCCAGCTTGGAAGAGAGATCCCATAATACACGTTGATCTTCAAACTGCTGGTTGAGATACACAACAGCTTCCTTCAATCCATCCTCTGAAAAAGGAAAGTCTTTACGCAGCTTCTTTTCTTCTTCTGTCCTGGCATATCCGTAGGGTTCAGGCCAAATGATAACCTCCAGACAGGTTTCCTCCTGATCATCCCTGGGTACAACCTTCTTCTTAAGCATATAGCGCATGCCGTTCATGCTGCCGGTATATTCTTCTTTCTTTACATAATTGAGTACATGAAAGTGATCATAGTCAATCATTCCCTACTTCAGCTCCCTTTGTGTGATATGTACAAGCAGTTCCACAATCTTCTCCATGGATTCCACAACACAATACTCAAATCTGCCGTGATAATTATGTCCGCCGGTACAAAGATTCGGGCAGGGAAGTCCGAGGAAGGATAATCTTGCACCGTCTGTACCTCCCCGGATCGGCTGGATCTTCGGTACAATGCCCAGCTCTTCCATACAGGACTTCGCATTCTCAATGAGGAAAAGGTTCTCCGGTTCAATCTTTTCCTTCATATTGTAGTAAGAATCGGAGATCTCTACCTCAACGGTTCCTTCTCCATACCTGGTATTCATTTCATTTGCAATGTGACGGAACAACTCCTTCTTCTCATGAAAGCGTTCCTTATCATGGTCACGGATAATATAAGAAAGGGTTGCAAGCTCTACCGTCCCTTCCATATTCGTCAGATGGAAAAATCCTTCATAGCCATCCGTGCATTCCGGACGCATCGTTCCCGGCAGCATCATTTGGAATTCCATTGCGTACAAAGAAGCATTCTTCATCTTATTCTTTGCTTCTCCCGGATGTACATTCACACCATGGATGATTGCCTTGGCAGATGCCGCATTAAAGTTCTCATATTCCAGTTCTCCAATTGCGCCGCCATCTACCGTATAGGCATAGTCTGCGCCAAACTGCCGGATCTTAAAATGATCCACGCCATCGCCTACCTCTTCATCCGGAGTAAATCCAATTGCAATCGGTCCATGCTTGATCTCCGGATGCTCTAAAAGTGTCTGTACCATGGTCATAATTTCTGCCACGCCGGCCTTATCATCGGCACCAAGCAGCGTGGTCCCATCCGTTACAATAAGCGTCTGTCCTACATAATGCTTTAACTCCGGAAACACGACCGGACTTAACACAATCGCTTTCTCTTCGTTCAGAATCACTTCCTTACCATCGTAGTTCTCAATAAGCTTCGGCTTCACATTCTTTCCTGGACAATCCGGTGACGTATCCATATGTGCAATAAAGCCAAGGGTCGGGTAATTGTCTCCCTTAGCAGGGTCATTTCCCGGAAGCTTTGCATACACATAACAGCGTTCCTCATCATAAATCACATCCGAAGCTCCCATTTCCTGAAGCTCTTTTGCAAGAAGCATTGCCAGATTTTTCTGTTTTTCGGTACTGGGAAAGCTTTCCGCATCCTCTTTAGACTGTGTATCAATCTGTACATATCTGAAAAAACGGTCGATTACCTTTTCCGCCATTTTTCATCCTCCATATCTTATATTGTAACTATTCAGAGCCATGCAGATTATGACAATATGTACGGCGAATGCCCGCATTCGTAAGTACATTTGGCAAATTTATATGGTAAAGTAACCCCATGAACAAAAGGAGAACTGCATAGCAGCAATTTTGCGAACAGGTTCTGAATGGTTACGATTCTATACTCGTTCATAGACCCAAGGCTCATTATACACTTTTTTTCACAAAAAAGGAACTGCCAAAAAGCAGTTCCTTTCAGATTCTCTATGAAATCAGGTTCACAAATTATTCTGTGATATCAGCGTACATGAAATACCAGAATCCATTAGGTGAATGCCATGATCCGGTAATCTTTTCACTCTGTAACCAGAAGTCATTGTAGTATGCAATTGGAATACATCCGGTTTCTTCCATCAGAATATCCTCTGCTGTATGAAGTGCCTTGGAACGTTCTGCGGAATCAAGTGTTGTTCTGGAAAGATCAATTGCTGCATCAAAGTCTGCATTGTTGAACTTACCATCGTTATTACCGTTCGTTGAATAGAACAGTTCAAGCATGTTGGAAGGATCTGTGTAATCTCCAACCCAGCCGTTACGTGCAATATCGAAATCACCATTACGACGCATCGGTGTGAAGGAAGCCCATTCTACGATATCAACCTTAAGATCGATACCAAGCTGTGCCCATGCCTGCTGTAAATATTCAGCAACTACCTTATGATAACCTGCATCATTGGTTGTGTAGGAAATGGACGGGAAGCCTTCTCCATCCGGGTAACCTGCATCAGCAAGAAGCTGTTTTGCTTCTTCTAAGTCAGCTTCATAGTTGTTTACATCGATATAAGACTGACCACCGTTTGCATTGTCCTTGAACTGCGTGCCATCCATGTCGATCCATCCGGGTCCCATGAAGTTATCAGCAGGTGAGTAAGTTCCCTGCATTAAAGTATTAGCAACATAATCACGGTCAATTGCAAGGCTTAATGCTTTACGTACTCTTGCATCCTTAAATGCATCTCTTTCAAGATTCAAGCTGAGGTAGTAGGTACCGATAATGGGATCTACATGGAAATCAGCACTATCCTTTAAGGAAGGAATTTCTTCTGTAGGAACATCCTTGATCATCAGAACTTCACCTGTCTGGTATGCACTGTATGAAGCGTTGGAATCCTCGATGAGATTCCACTTAATACCATCCAGCTTGATTGCATCTGCGTTCCAGTAGTAAGGGTTCTTCGTCATCATGATGTAAGAACCGGGAACCCATTCGGATACATAGAAAGGTCCGTTGCTGATATAGGTTGCTGCACTGGTTGCCCATGCATCACCATTTGCGGTAACAGTTGCCTCCTGTACCGGGCTTAAGGTTGCGAAAGCTGCAAGGCTTCCGAAATAGGAACAGGGGGTGCTCAGAGTTACAACAAGTGTGTTGTCATCCTGTGCTACTACCTGAAGTGCATCAAGGTCACCCTCGATGGCCTTATCATAACCTTCAACCATGGAAAGCACAGTTTCAGCATAAGGAGCTGCTACCATAGGATCACATACTCTCTTCCAGCTGTAAACGAAATCATTTGCGTTTAAATCAGATCCATCGGACCACTTTAAACCATCTCTTAAATGAAAAGTCCAGGTAAGACCATCTTCCGATGTCTCCCAGCTTTCTGCCTGTCCGGGAACAAGCTGACCATTCTCATCTAATGCTAAAAGGCATTCGAAGGAATGTAATAACATGTTACCACCATCTACTGCACTGTTTAATGCAGGATCGATGGTTTCAGGGTCAGGTCCTACCTGTACGGATAAGATCTTCTCTCCTGTAGAAGCAGTTGCTTCTGTTGTCTCATCTCCAGTCTGATTGTCGCTGGCTTCTGTTGTGGTTCCTTCTGTTGTGGTTCCATCTGTTGTAGATGCAGCATCATTGGAAGTGCTTCCGCCACAGGCAGCCAATCCAACAACCATAGCGGCTGTAAGAATAAGTGCAAGAACTTTCTTTTTCATAATATTTCCTCCTCTGAAAAATTTATAAACAAAATACAGGTCGTCCAAAAACTTTGTTTCGATACCCGTATTGTTTATTCTAAAATTATTACCACATTTAGTTACATTTGTCAATATGGTGACATGCGGCAAAATGTCCCTTTTCGATTTCCTTCCACTCCGGAACCTTTGCTGCACAGGTTTCATCCGCATATGGACATCTGGTACGGAAACGGCATCCGGACGGCGGATTTAAGGGGCTTGGAACGTCTCCCTCAAGTACAATACGCTTGCTTTCCTTCGCCTTATTCGGGTCAGCAATCGGAATTGCAGAAATCAGACTCTTCGTATAAGGATGGAGAGGACGCTGAATCAGCTCATAGCTGTCTGCAAGCTCTACCATTCTTCCTAAATACATAACTCCAATCCGGTTGGAAATATGCTTTACGGCAGAAAGGTCATGGGCAATGAACAGATACGTGAGACCCATCTGCTCCTGTAAATCCTCAAACATATTGATAACCTGAGCCTGAATGGAAACATCCAGTGCGGAAATCGGTTCATCACAGACGATAAACTCCGGATTTACTGCAAGTGCTCTTGCAATACCGACTCTCTGACGCTGTCCGCCGGAAAACTCGTGCGGATAACGGTTGGCATGTTCGGAATTCAGTCCGACACGACGAAGCATCTCAATAATAATGTCATACCGTTCCTGTTTACTGTTCGCCAGCTTATGCACATCAATGGCTTCCCCAATGATATCTCCAACGGTCATTCTAGGATCCAGACTCGCATAGGGATCCTGGAATACAATCTGCATTTTTTTACGGTAAGGAAGCATCGGTGCAAAAATCTTCTTTTCGACATCAAATACGGCCTCACCGTCATAAACGAACCTGCCACCGGTCGGCTCATACAGACGAAGCAGAGTTCTTCCCGTGGTTGTCTTACCACACCCTGACTCTCCAACAAGTCCGAGGGTTTCACCACGCTCGATCGTGAAGGAAACATCATCGACTGCCTGAATATATTTCTTATTCTTTCCATAGCCACCTGCCGGGAAATACTGTTGTAAATGTTCCACCTGAACTAATGTATCACTCATTGGCTGCTCCCTTCTCCATCTCTTCTTTCTGATTCAGCCAGCATTGTGTGTAATGAACCTCTCCAAAGTTCGTTACCGGCGGCATTTCACGAAGACAGATCTTCATACATTTCTCACATCTCGGTGCGAAAGGACAACCCTTCGGCGGATTTAAGAGATCTACCGGAGATCCTTCAATCGGAACCAGACGTTCATGCTCCTTCGTATCAATTCTCGGAATGGAACGGATCAGTCCCTTCGTATATTCATGCTTTGGATGATAGAAAATATCCTCTGTAGTACCATATTCAACAATCTTGCCCGCATACATGACGGCAATCCGCTCACACATGCTGGCAACCACACCAAGGTCATGGGTAATCATAATGATTGCCATACCAAGACGATCCTTCAGCTCCATCATCAGCTCTAAAATCTGTGCCTGGATGGTCACATCCAAAGCAGTAGTCGGCTCATCCGCAATCAGAAGCTTTGGTTCACAGGCCAGTGCCATTGCGATCATGACACGCTGTCTCATACCACCGGATAATTCGTGCGGATACTGCTTTAAACGCTTGTCCGGCTCGTTAATTCCAACTAAGGTAAGCAGCTCTCTGGCACGCTCCTTCGCCTGCTTTCTGTTCTTATCGGTATGGAGCAGAATTGCTTCCATAATCTGGTTTCCGATTGTATAAACGGGATTTAAACTGGTCATGGGATCCTGGAAAATAATGGATACTTCGTTTCCACGGATCTTCCGCATTTCCTTCTCGCTCATCTTCTCGATCTCGTGACCATTGAATTCCAATGTTCCACCTATCAGTCTGCCCGGATAGGCCGTCAGCCCCATCAGGCTGTATGCGGTTACGGATTTACCAGAACCGCTTTCTCCAACGATACCAAGAACTTCTCCTTCCTTTAAATGAATGGAAACATCATTTAATGCCTTTACCTCACCGGCAGGAGTAAAGAAGGAAAGTCTTTCGTTTTTTATATCAACAAGATATTCTGACATGATTCTCTCCTCCTTAATTCTTCAGCTTCGGATCAAATGCATCACGCAGACCGTCGCCTAACAGGTTAAAGCTCAAAATAATCAAACTGATCAGTAATGCCGGGATAAACAGCAGATACGGATAGGTATTCATACCATTAATTGCATCACTGGCAAGACTCCCCAAAGAAGGAAGCGGAACCGCAACACCCATACCCAGGAAGCTTAGGAAGCTTTCCGTAAAGATGGAAGACGGGATCTGCAGTGTTGTGGTAACAATCAGGGTTCCGATACAGTTGGTAAGCAGATGCTTCTTAATAATCTTTGCATTGCTTACTCCCAGTGCTCTTGCTGCTGTAACGTATTCGCTTTCCTTAAGCATCAGCACCTGGCTTCGTACCATTCTCGCCATACCTACCCAGTAAAGAAGGGCGAATACAACGAAGATACTGATCAGGTTTTCACCTACAACGCCAACCCAGGCAAAGCCGGGTGCTTCCTTTAATTGTGCGAGCGGTGCTTTCAGTGCAAAGGATAATAATACAATCAGCAGAATATCGGGGATCGTATAAATAATATCAACAATTCTCATCATCACCAGATCGACCCATCCACCAAAGAAGGCAGCCACCGATCCGTAGATGGAACCGATAATCAGGATAATACCGGTTGCAATCAGACCAACAAGAAGGGAAATACGGCTTCCCATCATCACACGAATGGCATAATCACGTCCCATCTTGTCGGTACCAAAGACATGGGGAAATACCTTTTCACCGGCATCAATTCGCGCCTGCTCCTCTTCGGAATACTGCATCGGGCGAAGGTTATTGGCTCCCTTAATCTGTTCCTTATAATTATATGGATAAAAAGAAGGAACGATAAAAGAAAAAATCATAACAAGGATAATCACCACAAGGCTTACCATTGCGACTTTGTTCTTGCGAAGGCGTCTCGCTCCGTCCTTCCAGAAGCTCACGCTCTCACGCATAATGACCTGACTCTGCTTCTCTTCCTCGGTTGCCGGAAGAAAATCTTCAGGTTTTAATTTTAACTGAAAACTAATTGGATTCTCTTTCATGGACTGACTCCTTACTTTAATTTAATTCTCGGATCCACAATCTTATATACGATATCAACAACCACATTCATAAGAATAATCAATGTTGCAAGGAAAATGGTTGTGCCCATAATCAGGGTATAATCACGTCCGTTAATTGCAGAAATGAACTCTCCGCCAAGTCCCGGAATCGTGAAAATCTTCTCGACAACAAAGCTTCCCGTTACAGTATAGGCAAGTAACGGTCCTACATAGGTAATAACCGGAAGGATTGCATTTCGTAACGCATGTTTAAACAGAATCTTGCCGCCTGCAAGTCCCTTGGCCTTCGCAGTACGCATGTAGTCCTGTCCGAGAACATCCAGCATGGAGGATCTCATCAGACGCATAATATATGCAGTCGGATAAAAAGCAAGTGCCATGACCGGCATCACATAATGCTTCCAGGAGGTAAGGCCCATAGTCGGCAGAATCTGCAGCCTTACACCGAAAAAATATAAAAGCAATGTACAGATTACAAAGCTTGGTACGGCAATTCCACAGGTGGAAACGACGCTGATCAGATTATCGAGGAACTTTCCTCTCTTCAATGCTGCAATACAGCCAAGCGGAACACCGAGCAGCAATGCGACCAGTACAGACACACCACCCACACGGGCAGATACCGGAAACTTCATGGTAATGATGTCCATAACGGTACGTCCTCTCTGTTTTAAACTGTCACCGAAATCACCGTGACTGGCGCCTGCCATATAGGTCAGGTACTGCTGCCACAATGGCTTGTCCAATCCATATTTCGCCTCCAGGGCGGCTGTTGCCTGAGGACTGATGGCCTTTTCGGAAAGGAACGGTCCACCGGGAACCATGTTCATCAGGAAAAAGGTCAGGGTTGCCACGGCCCAGATGGTCACGATGGCAAGTAATATTCTTTTGAGAATATATTTCAGCATTTTTGTCACCTCATCAATTTGTTACTATGCTAAAGCACACCACATAATGGATTATAATAACATATTTTCATTCACTTTTCCAGTCTAAAATCACAGTTCTATCATTTCTATTGTACGAAATTTAATACAATTTTATGCTTTGATTAGTATTTATGCAAAAATATTACATCATTATACAAAAGTCAGACATCTGCCGTTTTCGACAAATGCCTGACTTTTTCGCTCTGCCATTATGATAAATCAATCTTCCATTTAAGCTCATTGTAGGGAATCAGAACCTCCGGCATTCCTTCTGCATAGCTTGCCACCTCATAAGCTCCGAAATAATACACAAGACCCTCGTCAGTAAGATAATAATCTCCCGCTTTCAAGTGATGATCCTCCAGGAATCCGGCGTTTTCTGAGATGTATTCAAGTCCCCATTCCCAGATTTCATCTCCATCGTGCCGTTCTTCAAACATCCGGGTCACGATGGCATTTAACTCCTCTTCGGAGCTTGCCAGAATATCGTCCAGATAAAGCTCCTCTCCCGTCTCGCGGTCATAAAGCCGGAAGATCTTATATGGTATACCATGAGCTGCACCACTGTGATAATCATACCCGTTCCACAAAAGCCCGATATAGCGGTCATTGTAATAAGAAAGCTCTCCCCTAAAAGTAACCGAGCTTTCGTTCCGGTACGCTTCTTCATGGGGTTCTTCCTCATCAAAGCCCATTTCTGTAGCATTCTTTATCATGGAATCCGTTATTTCCTGTACCTGTGCATTTATCTCCTCATCTCCCGGCATGCTTCCATTCAGAGTAAAACCTTCTATATAATATGCATAGACTGGCTTGCCACAATCCTCACACAGTTCTTCATCCGCCTCATAATAGAACTGCCCGATCTGATTGATTTCCCGGTCAGCAAGAACGACTGCATTTTCCGATTCTCCTCTCAGCCAGTTATAGGAAGCAAACACGGTCTGATCCCCGGAATCTTCAATGACATACAACGCTCCATGGGAAAGCGTCAGGAGACTATTCTCTACCAGATCCAGATTATTCTTAATATAAGGACTCCAGGTAATCTGATATAAATACTGTCCCTCCCATCCCTGATCCAGGCTATCGTAAGTCTGATACCACATCTGATCTTCCGTCTGATGCAGATTGGTTTCCGAATTGTGTTTCATATAATAGATCCCTTCGACATCCGCACCGATCACATTGCGCTTTTCAGCAGAAAGTTCGTGTTCTTCCCCTGTGTTAAGGTTCCGGTAATACTGATGGGCTGCTCCGTCTTCGGACATATATTCACTTAAGTAATACAGAATATGCCAGCCATCATAATAATTCACGGAATAGTCCGAAGAAAGCAGTTCCGTTACTTCCTCGGTATCCGGATCATACAGAACATAATTCTGATTCTCATCCTGTAAAAGAATCTGTGGAAAGTACCGGTTCTGATAAGCATAATAAAGCCAGCCTTCCATATCCAAGATCTGAATTTCTTCATACCCTGCCGGAATGGAAACGCGTCCATCCTCCCTTGTACCGGTAATCTCTTCCCCGATCTCTCCGTTTTCCTCTAACGCGATCGTATGGTATCCGGTGTTATAATTTTCATCATATGTCCGCAGATACATCTGATGATCCAGAATATACAAATCCGTAACATATTGATCAAACGAAAACTCCACCTGATAAGCCTCGCCGGTAGATAAATCTACCTGATACAGAAGGCTTTCCGAACGATCCTCCCGCTCATGATAGAAGTCATTAAAGTAGTACAGATATTCTCCATCGAGATAAAGCTTTCCGTCATCCGCGATCCCCGAATAGGTCTTTGGCACTTCATAATTCTCTCCGGTAAGCGGAAAAGCCTCAAACTCCCCGGTGACCTGATTGTAGCTGTAAACTGCTTCATTCGATGCAAAATAAATCATCTCTCCCCGGACCGCATATCTGCCGTTCAGATGATAAGGGAACCCGGCATCAAACAATGCCTGCAGATCCCCGGTCTCGTCTTCCTGCACAGAAGCTCCTGCATCCCCGGTCTCATCCTCCGGCTGCCCATAGGTAAATCCCGGATCAATTTCTTCGTCTTCTTCCTGATCCATCCCCTGCTGTTCTTCTCTCGCCGTCTTCTCCCATAGCTTCATCACCTGTCCGGCTGCCGAACATCCGGCAAGCAAAGACAGGACAAGAATTCCTGCTATACTGATGCAAATTCGATTTTTCATAACTTCCCCTTTCCATACATTCCGTTTATTCCACTTAATGCTTTCAGTATAGCAATACTTTCCTGCCCTGTCACTTATTATCTGTTTCTCTACTGTGATTTTCCTATGCACCAACCGTTTTTCAATACTTTTAGCCACACCTGAAAATATTGATATAAAAAATCTAAAAAAGTAAAAAAAGTACTTGCTTTTATCAAAAGGTGCAGTTATAATATAATTTGTGTTTCGGGGTGTGGCTCAGGTGGTAGAGCGCTACTTTAGGGAAGTAGAGGCCGCAAGTTCAAGTCTTGTCACTCCGATTTTAAAAAACAGCGGAATTCCAACGAATTCCGCTGTTTTTTTACCCTACTGAATCTGGTAGGATTTAGTAGGGTAAAGTATTTTAAATTGCCAAAAGAATCATCTCATCTCTTCTACAGGCTTTCCAGCACCTTCAATAAGAACTTCCAGACTCTCTGTACCGAAGGAATGCTCAAGGTTTCTCTTGTGGTATGGATGTCCTGCATATCCGGGCCGATGGAAACACAGTCAAGTCCCGGAATTTTGCTTTGGAAAATTCCACATTCCAGTCCTGCATGAATGGCCTCAATCTGCGGCTTCACACCATACATTTCTTCATAAATCGTAACCATCTTTTCACGGAGCGGTGAATCCGGATCATAATCCCAGCCCGGATAATCTCCACGAATTCCTACTGTCGCATCACACAAAGCAGCAAGGCTCTTAAGCTGGTTAATCAGAGCTTCCTTCGCTGCTGCATTGGAGCTGCGGACAGATGTGCTGACCATGCCCTCTACTGCACTTACATTCAGGATTCCCGGATTTAAGGAGGTCTCGACAAGTCCCTTCATCTTCACACTGTTTGCAATAACACCATGCGGAATCACATTCAGCAGGTGAATCCACTGCCTGGAATCATTCTGACTGCAGACCATCCATGGCTTCGTATTCATTTTCTTCTCTTCTGTCCCTGTGCAGACATGCACAGCCGTATTTTCCCCGCAAATCTGCAGATTGCAGTTAAGTCCGTCTTCTTTTCCGGCAAATTCTGCCTTTAAACCACAAAACTGCTCTTCCATAAATGCAGCGACATCTTCCGTCCATTCGGTCACGACGATTTCTGCACAAACCTCATTCGGAATCGCATTATCTGCCATTCCGCCACTTACTTCCTTTAAATAAACAGGCGTCTTCTCCTGTAAGGCAGCAAGCAGTCTACCCATCAGACAGATGGCATTGCCACGTTCCTTGTTGATCTCCTGACCGGAATGTCCTCCCTGGAGTCCGGAGATTTTAAGTTTACATAACAATCCTTTTATCTGCTCGGTTTCTGTCTTTTTCCGAATGTCAATCCGGGCTCCACCTGCGCATCCCGTGATAAATATCTTTTCCTCTTCCTGATCGAGGTTAATCATCCGTTTTGCAGTAAGATCATCTACCGTAAGTCCTGTTGCGCCTTCCATGCCAACCTCTTCATCTACAGTAAGAATCAGTTCAATTCTCGGATGACGGTATTGATCTCCGGCAAGAAGTGCCAGAGCGAATGCAACTGCAATCCCGTCGTCGCCTCCAAGGCTTGTTCCCTTTGCGCTCAAACGGTCTCCCAGAATTTCAAGCTGTAAACCGTCCTTCGTCATATCTATGGTACAATCCGCATCCTTCACAGCCACCATATCCATATGCCCCTGTAAAAGAACCGGTTCATGATCTTCGTACCCCTTCGACGCTTCCTTGATCATGATAATATTATTTAATTCATCCTGTCTGCAATACAAACCATGTTCATCGGCAAATGCTTTCAGATAATCACTGATCTGTCCGGTATTGCCGGATCCATGTGGAATCTTACAAATTTCTTCAAAATAGTAAAATACATCCTGCGGTTCCAGATTTTCAAGTATACGCATCCCTGATTTCCTTTCTGCTTGTCCCTCTCACCAAAAATGATCCGGTGGATCATTTTCTCATATACATAGCAACTAAATTCATACTCCGTTTATGACTCCCATTCACTAAGTATTCCTGACTGGTTTATAGAAAAAATCCCCGCAGTCAAAGGCTACGGGGAATCATCTTTATTATGCAAGTTTGCTCTTTGCAAGTTCTGCTAAAGACTTGAAGCCTTCTGCATCATTTACAGCCATTTCAGCAAGCATCTTTCTGTTGATATCAACTTCTGCAAGCTTTAAGCCATACATGAATTTGCTGTAGGATAAGCCATTCAGTCTTGCAGCAGCATTGATACGTGCAATCCAGAGCTGTCTGAACTGACGCTTCTTCTCTTTACGTCCTGCATAAGAGGAAGTTAATGCTCTCATTACAGACTGTTTTGCTACTCTATACTGTTTGCTTCTGGCTCCTCTGTAGCCTTTTGCAAGCTTTAATACTCTGTTATGTTTTTTCTTGGCATTTACGCCACCTTTAATTCTTGCCATTGTTCATATCCTCCTAACGACTATAGTGTTTTATTACAGATAAGGTAAAATCTTCTTCATATTCTTAACATTTGTTGCATCTGTAATAGCCGGCTGTCTAAGAGTTCTCTTTCTCTTAGTAGTCTTCTTGGTTAAGATATGTTGCTTGTAGGCTTTACTTCTCTTTAACTTGCCTGTTCCTGTAACTTTAAAACGCTTTGCAGCAGATTTGCTGGTTTTCATTTTTGGCATAACTGATTTCCTCCTGTATACAATAATTATCTATTTTAACTGAAACTAACGTTTCTCAGTTAAAAACATGGTCATGCTTCTTCCTTCAACCTTCGGTGCCTTTTCTACGACACACACATCCGAAAGAGCCTCTGCAAAATCATCCAAGATATGCTTGCTGCTTGCCATATGAGCCATTTCACGTCCACGGAAACGTAAGGTCACCTTCACGCGGTCTCCCTTGGTTAAAAACTTCTTTGCAGCATTAATCTTCGTATTTAAATCATTCGTATCGATATTGGGTGATAAACGGATTTCTTTAATCTCGATTACCTTCTGCTTCTTTCTGGCTTCCTTTTCCTTGCGGGCCAGTTCGTAACGATACTTTCCGTAATCCACAATCTTACACACCGGTGGTTTTGCTGTCGGCGCGATCTTAACAAGATCGACCCCTGCTTCCTCTGCAAGCTGTAAAGCTTCTTTGGAAGACATGATTCCAAGCTGTTCTCCGTTTTCACCGATCACACGTACTTCTTTGTCTCTAATCTGGTCGTTAATAAATAATTCGCTAATAATTTTACCCTCCCTAATAAGAATAAAAAAAGTGGACAGCATAGCTATCCACAACACTCACATCTTTCCTCTGCGCCCGTTTTCCAAAGGGCATATGGAAAATATAAACACCTGCCAGCGCAATTACCGCAGGGTGAGAGTGGATACTCTGCTTTGATTTCACATGCTTATATAGATTAACACCCCACTTATCGGATGTCAATACCATTTTTCAAACTTTTCAAGAAATTTTCAAGAACTTTTTTATAGTTTCCTACTCTTTTACCAGACGGATTTCGCCTTCAGATATTTCAAAGTCTGCCAAAAGCTCATCATCAGAAAGCTGATTATAGGTAATAATATGCGTATCCCTCGCCTGAATAATATAGGCAAGCTGCTGGACTCTCTTATTATCAACCTCAAAGCTGCTCCGGATCTTATACCCCGGAACACCTTCCATGTCATTTCGTGAAAATTCTTCAATCGTAATATCTACGTTCTCGCCCTGTTTTGCATAAGCATCCTCCAATTCCTTTTCAAAGGAGTCAGATGTCAGATTGTCGGGTACTGCACCGTCTCCGGTTCCTTCAAGCACTGTATAATAAATATTGGAAGAATCCAACGGACTCAAGGAATGTACATACATCCCCGGAACAGTGGAGGATTCCACGTACCCGGCCGGAATCAGGATTGCACAGCAGGCAATCGCATCCTTCCCATTATCCTCAATCTGCTTTAATTCAAAGTTCTCTACTACTATGTACTGATCTTCACGAACCTCGGGATTCTGAATCCCCGCAACTGTAATGACTTCCTTTTCACAACCGGTAAAACAACAGGCCAGCATTATGATACTTCCTATCATCGTTACTTTCTTTGTAAAATGCATTCTTTGGTTTCCTCAAATCTTTCCCTGACAGCTCTCTTTCAGCGAAACGTTCTGTCATTGTTATGTTCACTCAAATGCATGGCAACAGAAACTCCGGGGCGGTTTAAACCGCCCTCGGAGTTTTTCTTACTTTCCGTCAAATGTTGCACATGCCGTTTCCTTGCAATCACATGCTCCACAGCCACGAATATCAACACGGGATGCTGTACACTTATAATTTTCATTATACATGCATTTTGCAGCTTCGCAATCAATACTGATATACTCGCTTGGATGTTCTACTGCACTTTTAAAGCTGTCACCCTTCTTTTCGGTAAAGCTTTCACAACAGGTTTCTGCCGAACAGGATGCATGCTTACCGCCTACCATGATGTCCCCCTTGGAACAACGTTCATTTGCGTTGTAAGAACAGTTCTGTACTGCACATTTTAATTCTGCCATACTATTACCTCCTTTACGCTGTACGGCAATAGTATGTGCGGATGCTGAATTTTTATTCAAATAATAATTTTATTATTACTCCGTTACCTCTTCCTTACGGATTTCCTTGGTACGGATTTCTTCGCAGATCTGGTCGATGAATTCCTGTAACGGCTTCACGCCCTCATCTCCTGCAAAACGACTTCTTACCGATACCGTACCATCTGCTTCTTCCTGCTGTCCGACAATCAGCATATAAGGAAGTCTGTCCATTCTTGCTTCACGGATCTTAAAGCCGATCTTCTCGGAACGGTTATCTGCCGTAACATCTACGCCGGCCTCTGCCAATGCCTTGCGTACCTTTTCTGCATAAGCTTCATACTTTTCAGAAATCGGGAGAACACGTACCTGTTCCGGGCAAAGCCAGGTCGGGAACTTACCTGCATACTTCTCAATCAGCCATGCCAGGGTTCTTTCATAACAGCCCATGGAGGTTCTGTGAATGATGTAAGGACGCTTCTTTTCGCCGTCCTGATCTACATAATACATATCGAAGTTTTCAGCAATGGCACAGTCAAGCTGAATGGTGATCATGGTATCTTCTTTACCGTAAACATTCTTTGCCTGAATATCAATCTTCGGTCCATAGAATGCAGCTTCGCCGTCTGCTTCTACGAAAGGAACCTGCTTCTCTTCCAGAAGCTTACGAAGGACTTCCTGTGTGGATTCCCAGTAATGCTCATCGCCAAGATATTTCTTCTTGTTTTCCGGATCCCATTTGGAAAGGCGGAAGGTTACATCCTTTTCCAGACCAAGTACGGTCAAAATATGATATGCCAGATTAAAGCAGTTGGATAACTCTTCTTCGGTCTGATCCGGACGGATGACATTGTGTGCCTCTGTAATAGTAAACTGACGGACTCTTGTCAGTCCATGCATTTCACCGGAATCCTCAGCACGGAATAAGGTAGAAGTCTCGCTCATGCGGTAAGGCAGGTCACGGTAGGACTTCTGGGTGTTCTTATATACATAATACTGGAACGGGCAGGTCATCGGACGAAGTGCAAACACTTCCTTGTCTGTCTCCTCGTCACCTAAAACGAACATGCCATCCTTGTAATGATCCCAGTGTCCGGAAATTTTATAAAGATCACTCTTTGCCATTAACGGAGTTCTGGTTCTGACATAACCCCATTCCTTATCCTCAAGATCCTCAATCCAACGCTGGAGCTTCATAATCATCCTGGTTCCCTTCGGAGGGAAAAGAGGAAGTCCCTGTCCAATTACATCTACGGTAGTAAACAATTCCATCTCACGGCCAAGCTTGTTGTGGTCACGCTTCTTTGCATCCTCTAACTGTTCCAGATAAGCATTCAGCTCTTCCTTCTTATTAAATGCAGTACCATAAATTCTCTGAAGACGTGCTTTCTCGGCATTGCCTCTCCAGTACGCCATAGAAGAGGAAGTCAGCTTGAACGCCTTGATGCCCTTGGTACTCATTAAGTGCGGTCCTGCACACAAATCTACAAAATCTCCCTGATCATAGAAGGAAATCTCTGCGTCCTCCGGCAGATCCTCGATCAACTCTACCTTGTAAGGCTCTTCCCTGTCTTTCATAAACTGGATTGCTTCATTTCTCGGAAGGGTAAATCTCTTTAATTCATGACCTTCCTTGATAATCTTCTTCATTTCTGCCTCGATCTTGTCAAGGTCTTCTCTGGAGAACGGTTCATGTTCAAAATCATAATAATATCCGGTATCAATCGCAGGTCCGATTGCAAGCTTTGCCTGCGGGAATACTCTCTTAACAGCCTCTGCCATAACATGGGAACAGGTATGACGGATGACACGCAAGCCTTCCGGATCTGCTGCAGTCAGAATACTCAGATTACAGTCCTTGTCAAGAACGGTTCTTAAATCGACAACCTCTCCATCCACTTCTCCGGCACATGCCACTCTGGCAAGTCCTTCACTTAAATCCTGAGCGATTTCATATACGCTCATTGCTTTGTCATATTCCTTTACGGAACCATCTTTTAATGTGATTTTCATTTTTATATCCATTCCTTTCTGGTTGTTAACATTATGTTAACCAATATTTTTGAATAGTTACCTTTATATTAACTTATTGGGTAACCGCTTCACTCTTCCTCTGTGAAATTACTCTTCGTCTTCCTCTTCATCGTCTTCGAAGTCTTCCCAGTCAAAGCCGTTATCACACGGACTGTTATTTCCGTTATGGCTTCCGATCGTGACAAACTTTCTCGGGGAAGTCAGCAAACCAAATACCATACCTCCTAAAACACCTACTGCAATGGCAAGCACCAGCTCACGATTGGAAATGGTGGTGCTGTCTGCCAAAAAATCTTTTACTTTTTCAATTCTTTCTTTCATATAAGTCATCCTCCTTTATTTTTACTTATATTAATCTGTATATTACCTGCCGCACTAAGTTCAAGCTGCGCTTTCAGCTTGCTTTCACTAAGTGCTCTACATAAAAAGTCCCATGCATTACCAAAATGCATGGGACGTATCATACGCGGTTCCACCCTGCTTGCTCTCTGCGCCATAACGACTTACGAAAGCCTCTCAACATCTGTAACGTAGATGATACGAACCGGATTAGGGTCACTCCGAGGTAGTTTTCCATTGCTTCCCGCAAAGACATTTCCAGCACGGTTAACCGATGTCTCTCTCTGTTACCTTCCACAATGTACTCGTCTCTTCAACGTTTTATTCGTAATTCATTTAATATATCTTATAATATTCCCCAAAAACAAATTTGTAAAGTACCTTTTTTAATTTGGGAGAAGGTTTTATTTAAGGCTCATCATGGATTTATGAAACTATCCAATAAGCCCTGTATAAGCCTGATCTTATGCTTTCTTACCGCAGCACTTCTTATACTTCTTACCACTTCCACACGGACAGGGATCGTTCGGATAAATCTTCTCCGGCTTTACAACAGTTGTCGAAAGCTTCTGGATCCGATAAAGCTCCTTACGGGTTGCTTCATCAAAAATATCTTCCCATTCCGGAAGCTCATATAACCAGTCAGCCTGTGCAGCCACCATGTTCTTGTAGAGTAATTCCTTGTCAAAGCCAAGGTTTACTTCTGTGTCCTCTTCCATCTCTTCAATAGGGTTCTGCTCCTTCAAGCTGTCATTGATTCCATCTAAAAATCCGGTCATGGTCATAATATCCACGCCGTACTTCTCAGCCAGTTCTTTTACGGTTCCCTTCACTACTTCATCCGGGTTCTTTAAAAGCTGTGCATAAATATCCTTTTCTTTCTGAAAATAATCTGCCCAGAGTCTCTGCAGATCTCCCTTATTTGCGGTAGCTGAATAAGCCATATCACGCCAGGTTTTAAGTAATGCCATTGTTAATTCCTCCTGATTGTCTGATACTCCAGACAATGATTCGTATAGATTACGTAAATTACTTACGCTTCTGTATTATAACCCAGATTCTGCAAATTGTAAACCATACAATCCATCCTATACTCAAAGAGGCCGCCATAAGGCAGCCTCCCTTTAGGTACTATTTCATCTCTTTTGACTGGTGACAGGCCATACCGCATCCGGCACAGTTGCCACCACATGAGGATTTCTCACTTCGTTTATCCTTAACCATCTTGTAAATGACTGCGCCAACGATGGCACATAACACAAGAAGTACGATTGCTGTTCCCATAGTTATCCTCCTTCTATTGCTTTTCTTTATTATCTGATATTTATTTCAGTTTTGCAAGCTGCTTATCAGAAGTCTTTAAGGTTGTGCTCTCCTTGTAAGGACGAACCAGCAGATAAATAAATCCTGCTACAAGTAAGAAAGCAACAACAGTTCCAAGTCCGAATGCGCCCGTTGTAAACAAGGTACCAATCTGGTAAATGCACAGGGAGACAATATATGCCAAGCCACACTGATAGCCAATTGCGAACCAGAACCACTTTGCATTGTTCATTTCACGCTTGATTGCACCCATAGCTGCAAAACAGGGAGCGCACAGAAGGTTGAATACCAGGAATCCGTATGCAGCGATCGGAGTCATAACCTGTGCAAGGCTTCCCCAGATTTCTGCACCATCTTCTGCAACTTCTGAAAAACCAAAGAGCAGACCGAAAGTTGCTACAACATTTTCCTTTGCAATCAGACCACTCACTGCGGCAACTGCCATCTTCCAGCCTTCGCCGGCCTGTGTCCATCCAAGAGGAATGAAGATCCATGCAATGGCACTGCCGATCTTAGCCAGGATACTATCATTCAGCTGTTCAGCCTCTAACATTCCAAAGCCGCCGTCTGTCCATCCAAAGCTCATTAAGAACCAGAGAATGATGGTAGAAAGAAGGATGATGGTGCCTGCCTTCTTAATGAAGGACCAGCCTCTTTCCCATACACTTCTTAATACATTGCCAACGGTAGGCCAGTGATATGCGGGAAGCTCCATAACGAACGGTGCAGGATCACCTGCGAACATCTTTGTTTTCTTTAAAATAATACCGGAACAGATAATTGCTGCAACACCTACGAAATATGCACTCCATGAAACCCATCCTGCATTGTCGAAGAATGCACCTGCAATCAGGGCAATAATCGGAAGCTTTGCTCCACAGGGAACAAATGTGGTAGTCATTATGGTCATCTTACGGTCTCTGTCGTTTTCGATGGTACGGGATGCCATAACGCCCGGAACACCACAGCCGGAGCCGATCAGCATCGGAATAAAGCTCTTTCCGGAAAGACCAAACTTACGGAAGATACGATCCATAATGAATGCGACACGGGCCATATATCCACAGGACTCTAAGAATGCCAGGAACAGGAACAGTACCAGCATCTGAGGTACAAATCCAAGCACAGCACCAACACCGGAGATAATACCATCTACGATAAGTCCGGTTAACCAGTCTGCACAGCCAATGTTTTCAAACAGGCTCTGTGCACCCGGAATAATCCATTCACCAAACAGGGTATCATTGGTCCAGTCTGTCAGGAACGCACCAACAGTTGTTACAGATACATAATATACTAAGAACATTACTAGTGCAAAGATCGGTAATGCAGCGATACGGTTGGTAACCACGCGGTCGATCTTATCCGATACCGTTAACTGCTTTTTGCTCTTCTTTACGTAGCACTCTTTAATAACGGAAGAAATGTAAATATATCTTTCATTGGTGATAATACTTTCGGTATCATCATCCATTTCCTTTTCGATGGAAGTGATTTCTGCAGATACATCCGGAACCTTCTTCATCTGTTGTGCAATCTTATCATCACGCTCTAACAGCTTGATTGCAAAAAATCTCTTCTGCTCTTCGGGAACATCACTGCCAAGCTTATCTTCGATGGATTCCAGTACATTTTCAACTTTGGTATTGAACTTATGTACTTTGGCAGCAGTTCCAACATTTGCTGCAACAACTGCTGCTTCTGCTGCTTTCTGGATACCGGTACCCTTCAATGCGGAGATTTCAACAACGGCTGCACAGCCCATCTTCTCTTTTAACTTGTCAAGATTAATCTTGTCGCCACTCTTATTAACAAGATCCATCATATTTACAGCCATGACAACCGGAATACCAAGTTCCATCAGCTGTGTGGACAGATACAGGTTACGCTCGATATTCGTACCATCTACGATATTTAAGATGGCATCCGGACGCTCTGCGATCAGATAATTCCTGGCAACAACCTCCTCTAAGGTGTATGGAGAAAGGGAATAGATACCGGGAAGATCCATGATGATCACATCCTTATGGCCTTTCAGCTTTCCTTCCTTTTTCTCTACGGTAACTCCGGGCCAGTTTCCTACAAACTGGTTAGAGCCTGTCAATGCATTAAATAACGTGGTTTTTCCACAGTTCGGATTACCTGCTAATGCAATTTTCATAATTTTACTTCCTTTCTATTTGCTCTGATTATTTGTATTATTCAACTTCAATCATTTCTGCATCGGCTTTACGCAGGGATAATTCATAACCGCGGACCGTTACTTCGATCGGATCTCCCAGGGGAGCCACTTTACGCACAAACACTTCTACTCCCTTTGTGATTCCCATATCCATAATTCTTCTCTTTACCGGACCTTCACCATTTAATTTTGCCACTTTGACGGTCTGCCCACAGGCAACTTCTTTTAGTGTTTTCATCTCTTTCCTTCTTTCTTCAACATTTTATAATGTGATGTCGGGGTCAAAAGCCTCCGACTTTGATACCTACGGATTGCTTCGTGCTACGCACTCACATCACCATAACCTTATTCGCCATATCCCTTCCGATTGCAACACGGGAACCTTTGACATTAACAATAATGTTGCCATTGATCTGGGATACTACTGTTACCTCGCCGCCGGATACAAAACCAAGATTCTCAAGAAATTTTCTGGTTTCTTCTTTGCCGCCAACCTTGCAGATTGTATTGATTTCGCCTTCTTTTACCATAGATAGTGGCATACTCATTACCTTCCTTCTCCTTAATTATTCAGTACTTTTATTACGATGCGTAAATCCATTTAAAAGTACTTCGCTCTGTACTGATCAGTTACCTTTCTACTTTGATTTTCCTTCTCCTCATTTGTAATTGAGAGTCATTTTCATTTATTTCATGGTTAGTATATGCTAACGTTTATTAGTTGTCAATAACCAAATAGGAAAATTTATCAATTTTCTTTTCATTTCATGGATGCAAGAAACAGAAAGTTGGTGTATACTGATAAGTAAATATTGCAGATAACTGTTCCACATTTTCACAGCCATGATACAAAATCCATTTAAAATAAGCTTTACCGATGGCATTTTGCATAACCGAATCAGTTACTGTTTTTTTATTTAATCAGTGGGAAATGAATGGGAGGATCACATGCACAACAACCAATCATCAGAAGATTATCTGGAAACGATATTAGTCTTAAGCAAACAAAAGCCCGTGGTACGGTCCATTGATATTGTTGAGGAATTAGGTTACAAGAAATCCAGTATCAGCGTTGCCATGAAGAACTTACGGGAACGTAACCATATTGAAATGTCCAAAGAAGGCTTCATCACCCTGACTCCATCCGGCCGCCAGATTGCCGAGATGATCTATGACCGTCATCAGTGTCTGACGAAATGGCTTACCACTCTTGGTGTTGATCCTGAGGTTGCTGCCGAAGATGCCTGCCAGATGGAACATGTCATCAGTCAGGAAAGCTTTAATGCCATTAAGAAACATATTGTCAAAGTGATTGAATAAAAGAAATAAACTCTTCCGCCACGTGCGAAAGCGTATGATTTTTCTTCCATATGAGTGCATATGAAGCATAAGCGTCCGGATGATCTACCTTCCGCACACAGACATCCTGTTCATGGATCAGTGCCGAAATAGATTCCGGATAAATGGAAACACCAACTCCATGAAGGCTTAATTCATATGCATTCATCATATGTGCGACACGTCCACGGATCAACGGCGTCTGACCGGACGCATTGAACCACTTGTCAATTTCTCCTTTTCTGGATTCTCTGGAAGGGATCAGCAGATCATAAGGAAGAAGCTCCTCCGGCCGCACCGGCTTCGTTCCTTCTACATATAAGGGATGCCCCTTCGGAATCATAGCCACCCATGGCTCTTTATAAACCGGATATACATGAAACTCTTCCGTATTATATGGCGCTGTAATCATGGCAAGCTCACACAGTCCCTTCGTCACCCGGTTATTCACATCGTCCGTATTTCCGTTCCACAGATTATACTGCACATGAGGATGCTTTTTCTGAAACGCCGCAATCCATTCTGCAAAAAGACGCGGTCCACATCCTTCTACCGATGCAATGTAAAGGGTTCCCTGCAGCCCTTCCTTCCGCTCCTTTACTTCCTCTTCCGAACGATTTACAAGGTCAAGTATCTGCGTTGCATACTGTAAAAACAGTTCCCCTTCTTCCGTCAAGGTAACCTTATGCGGTGTCCGCACAAACAAAGATGTACCAAGCTCCGCTTCCAGATCCTGGATCTGACGGCTGAGCGGCGGCTGCGCAATTGCAAGCTTCTCGGCAGCTCTTGTGAAATTTTTTTCTTCCGCAACGGCTTTAAAATATCTGATATGTCGAAGTTCCATACGGCTTGTTTCCTTTCCGGCTTTTGTTCCCTTTTCAGATAACAGAATAATTATCGCATGTCAGGATAGCCTGCCTGAGCTGCGTCGTCCGTTCCATGAGCCTTGCTCCGGCCTCACGTTCTACTCTTTTAGCCGGTCTTTTATAAAACCTTCCGGATCCGTTCCAGGCACTCCATAAGAACAGCCCTGGGAGTCGCCACATTGATGCGTTGGAAGCCCGCTCCTGTACCGCCGAAAATCTTTCCGCTGTCAAGCCACAGCTTTGCCTCATAAATGATCCTGTGATCCAGCTCCTCCGGGCCAAGTCCGCATCCCCGGAAATCCAGCCATAGAAGATATGTACCCTCTCCGTCAATTACCGTTACTCCCGGAAGGTTCTCTTTCACATATTCTTTCACATAACGAATATTTTCTCCAACGTAGGACATCATCTGTTCATACCATTTATCTCCCTGCCCGTAGGCTGCTTTGGCTGCCACAAGTCCCAACACGCTTAACTGACTGATTCCTGCTGCATCCACCTCATGACGGAATCGCTGTCTCAGCTCCCGGTTCGGAATGAAAATATTGGAAATCAGCATACTGGCAAGATTGAACGTCTTGCTTGGTGAGGTACAGATTACGGAAATCTCCTCATATTCCTTCTTCACAGAGGCAAACACCGTATGCTCTCCCTGAAATACAAAATCATTGTGGATTTCATCACTTACCACCTTCACGCCATGCTTCACACACAAATCTCCCATGGCAGTCAGTTCTTCCTTCGTAAACACCCGGCCCGTCGGATTATGCGGACTGCACAAAAGGAACAGCTTCACATGATATTCCACGATTTTCTTTTCAAAGTCTGCAAGATCGATATGATACCGGTTATCCTCTCCTAAATACAGGTCATTGCTTACAACGACTCTTCCGTTGTCCCGGATCACCTCGGAAAACGGATAATATACCGGCTGCTGGATCAGGACACTGTCACCTTTTTCTGTAAAAGCCTTTACTGCCATGGCAAGTGCAAAGACTACTCCCGGCGTTTTAATGAGCCATTCGGGACGGATCTCCCAATTATGGTGTCTTTGCATCCATCCGGCAACTTCCTTAAAGTACTCCTCTCCGGATTCACTGTAACCGAAAATTCCATGCTTCGTCCGTTCGATCACGGCATCCTCCACATAAGAAGTCGTCTTAAAGTCCATATCGGCCACCCAGAGCGGCAATACATCCTCCGGCATTCCTCTCCTTACCGCAAAATCATATTTTAAACAATCGGTTCCTCTGCGATTGATGATTTCATCAAAATTCAAATTTCTCTCCGGCATACAATCTGATCCTTTCCTTTATCCAGTTTCGTGATTTCTGAATAGTTACCAGTACTTTATAAATATGGTTTGAGAATTGCTACATTGCTACATAATTTCCGCAATTTTCAAACACCTCAGACAATTCCCCAAGCAGATCCTCAATATCCTCAATTCCGGTGGACAGCCGGAGTGTACAGGGTGTGATTCCGTTCTTTAAACGTACCTCCTCCGGCACGTCGGCATGTGTCTGTGTCGTCGGATAGGTAATTAAGGTTTCTACGCCGCCAAGGCTCTCCGCAAATTTAATCATCCGGACCTGTTTCAGAATCTGTAAGGCATGCTCCTTCGAATCCACCTGGAAGGTAATCATGGATCCAAAGCCTCTTGCCTGCTTCTTCATAATTTCATATCCCGGATGCTCCGGCAGGCCAGGATAATAAACCTTTTGGACAATACTCTGTGTCTTTAACCATTCTGCGATTCTGATGGCATTTTCCTGTGACCGTTCCATACGGATTCCAAGCGTTTTCATGCCGCGCAGAATCAGCCAGCAGTCAAAGGGTGCCAGCCCCGCACCCGTTGTTTTAATTAAGAACCGCAGTCTGTCCCTGACCTCTTCGTTATTCGTTACCAGAAAGCCTGCCAGTGTATCGTTATGTCCGCCAAGGAACTTGGTTCCGCTATGAACCACAATATCTGCTCCCAGCTTTAACGGATTCTGGAAATATGGTGATAAAAAAGTATTATCCACAATCAGTAATAAACCATGCTTCTTTGCAATCTTCGCGATGGCTGCAATATCCGAAACATTCATCATCGGATTGGTCGGTGTCTCAATATAGATTGCCTTCGTATTATCCTGAATGGCACCTTCAATATCATCTTCCGCACAGTTCAAATGAGTAAATTCATAGTTGTTCTTTTTATTCACATGGTCAAACAACCGGATGCTTCCACCATATAAGTCAGCCTCGACAATCAGATGATCCCCCGGCCTGAACAGCTCCATCAGCAGGGTAATCGCTGCCATTCCGGTAGAAAGTGCAAAGGCATCAATTCCGCTCTCAAGACCCGCTATCATCTTTTCCAGATGCTCCCTTGTGGGATTCTGAAGTCTGCTGTAATCATATCCGGTGCTCTGTCCTGCCTGTGGATGCTCATAGGTTGCCGTCTGATAAATGGGGTAACTGATTGCCCCATAGTGTTCCAATTTTCCTTCGGTCTCCTCCAGATGGAGACATCGTGTGTTTAGTCCTCTTTCCATGTGTCCTGCCTCCCGATGTGCTTTCTTTTGCTCATATGGTCACTTTACCATGTACAAAATATGAGTATCAAGAATAAATTTTGCCACTCATTGATGTATCTGAATAGCTATGTTTAACTGTAACATAATCATTTATTGCTGTATAGTTTATATCTTTTATTACAGGTTATAGATTGAATCTATATCTCATTCATACCTATCCGGTTTGCTGAAGCATTTTATCATGTTACTTATTACGTAACTGTTCAGTACCTTCACAGTTACGATGCAAAATCCATTCCAAATCGGCTTCGCCGATGGGATTTTGCATTACTGAATCATTTTCTTACGGTCTTGGCAGTAAATGCTTCGACCTGTACTGAATAGTTACCTTATTACAATATATGATATGGAAACAATCCGCTCCATGGAAATTCCAATTCCACTGTCCATCCGGACGACATGCTCCACTTCATCGATTTTCTTCACTGTGCCGGTATCGGTAAGATAAGCGCCTCCGCTCTTCCTTGCATCGGGCTGAAAGTAAGTAATGGTTACCTGCCATCTTTCGGACAGATGCTGTGCAATTTCGGAAAGCTGCTCATTGATCTTTGCTACCGCAGTCTCATCCAGGGTGATCTCCTCATCGGTAAGTCTCTGCGTTTCTTCAATCGCCGCATCGTAACCGGTAAGCGCCGCAAACGGTGAAAACTGTGCTGCCCGGTCATGAAGGGACATATGCTCCCGCTCAGTGGACTGATGATGCGGCAGGTCAAGGAGATCGTCATACCGGTGTTTATCCTCATAATATTCGCTCATGCCTTATGACCTCCGATCTGCTTATTTCTCTCCCTGGTCATAGCTCCCTCTTCGAGATTCATTCCCTTCAGGACGGCATTTTTGCCGAATTTCTTCTGAAGATCCAGAATCGCATGCTGGATCCGTTTCTCCTTTTGAAGCTCCGTCTGTTCCTGTTCCTTTTCCTTCTTAAGTGCTTCATAATCGGTAAAGAGATCCATCTGCTCAAAGACCTCCTTTTCCTTCGCTTCTCCCTCCGTAATGACCCTCGATGCCACAACATAGATTCTGCGTACCAGCAGTTCCGGATTGATAATCCGGTCATACAAATCCTCTACCGCCTTCATAATCATTCTGGTCGAAGAGGTATATTCCGGCAGGTTCGCTGTTCCATGCGCATGCTTCGGCACCTTTCTTCCATAACGGTCGGTTGTGACCTCTCCATGGAATTTATTCCGGATAGCCGGATCGGTCAGATTGTCAATGTCATAACCAATGGTAAGCACCATCTGGTCGGTGACAAGTCCCTTATCCACCAGATCAAGCACCAGCAGATCTGTCATTTCCTTCACGATGAGCTTCGCCTTTTCTGCCGTGTAGGCACATTGCAGCACCTGTCCGGAGCCCACGCTGTTCTTCTCCGGCTTATATGCCTTAATCTGCGCAATGGTAGTTGGCTCCCATCCCCACGCATGATCAATTAACAGCTCTGCATTGATTCCGAATAACCGGTACAGTAAAGCTTCGTTATAATATTCATTCGGTTTTCCAACCGAACACCGTGCCACATCGCCCATGGTATACAGTCCATTCTCATTGAGCTTCCTCGCATACCCGGGGCCAACCCTCCAAAAGTCCGTAAGCGGTACATGATTCCAAAGCTGCTCCCTATAAGAACGCTCATCAAGCTGCGCAATCCGGACACCGTCTTTGTCTGCCGGAATCTTCTTTGCCACAATATCCATTGCGACCTTACATAAGTACAGGTTCGTTCCGATTCCTGCCGTTGCTACGATACCGGTCTCCTCCATTACATTCCGGATCATCCGCAGCGCCAGGTCACGGGCGCTCATCTGATAGGTCTTTAAGTATGCGGTCGCATCAATAAATACCTCGTCCACGGAATAAACGTGTACATCCTCCGGTGCCACATATTTCAGATAAATATCATAAATCTGCGTGCTGTATTTCATATAATAAGACATTCTGGGAACTGCCGTGATATAGGATACCTCAAGTCCCGGATCCGCTGCAAGCGCTATGGCATTGGAAGATGCTCCATGAAAGGTTCTTCCGGGTGCATGCCTCTTCCGTTCCCGGTTGACCTCCCGGATGCGCTGAACCACTTCAAACAATCGCGCCCTTCCCGGGATGCCATAACGTTTAAGCGAGGGCGATACTGCAAGGCAGATTGTCTTCTCCGTCCTCCCGGAGTCTGCAACCACAAGATTCGTCGTAAGCGGATCAAGTCCCCGCTCCTTACATTCCACGGAGGCATAAAAGGATTTCAGATCAATTGCAATATAAATTTTATCTTCCATTTAAAACCTCCCTGTTTTTATTTTCTCATCTTCAGCGAGTAGTATACCATAATAACAAAGACAGGAACAAGTGTTCTTTTTCAACATCTGTTCCTGCCTCTTCTTTTTTATGAATATTGCATTTATGAATATTGTAATTGAAGTTTGTTTATGAAATCCTCCAGCACATAACGGGAATCCACATCTGAGTAAACCCGGATCAGCGGGCTGTCCTCTCTGGGTACACTGGAAGTATCCTCCCCTACCCATGGTGCCTTTGTCTCTGCATAATGTCCACACTCCGGATTCAGCGTTACCGCTACTGATGGAGAATCTCCAAGCGACCAGCTTTCTCCCTGTGTCCATGCAGCCTCATCCGTCATATTATAGGAAACCATGTTTTCAAAAAGATGTCTCCCTATCTCCCCATACGGATAAATCCGGTTCTGGATCTCGGCAAGTCCGATATGCATTGTTGTATAAACATAAGATGGAATCAGCCAGATCCGGGCCCCGCTCTGCAGAACTTCATTTGCTGCCTTCACATCATTTCCTGCATTAAATTCCCGGAAGGGAACTGTTCCATAACGGGTTCCATGCGTTCCAATCCAGACAACTGTAACCCTTTTTATGATTTCCGGACATTTACGGAACGCAGCTGCCACATTCGTAATTGCGCCCATTGCAAGAATATAGAGTGGGTGATTTTCTTCTTTCAGTGCCTGCTCAATGATAAATTCTACCGCTTGGGAATTTCCGGAAGCCTGTTCATCCAGTGCTCCTTCCTCCCCAAGGAAGATCGGAACGTTCATTCCCATTGCCTCTGTAATTGTCCTGATTTCTTCAAAGCTTCTTTGTACGGAATCCGTTTTAGCAAAGTGCTCTGCCGTGATCCCTTCCACAATCAGTTTCGGACTCAGTAATGCATGCGCAATGGCAAAAGGGTCATCTGCCTCACATGCAGCATCCGTATCCACAATAACACGGATTTTCTTTTCATCCCTGACTTCAAATTTGAATGCTTTCTTCATCATTTTCTGTTTCCTCCGTTATTTCATATGCCCTGGAGCATTGCCATACAAGGCTGCTTTTGTCCCCTGTGTGCTTTAATCTCTTCTCAGTATATACCTCTTCATATTATATCTGCAATCCCTTTTCTACTGCATTGACAATTCCTGTTTCAGCATGGATTCATTAAATAACCCGGCGGATCACTTTTTCATATGCATGGCAACAAAAAAGAACACCCATAACTATATAAGTCATAGGTGTCTATCCGTGTAACAAGCCTTATATCTGATTCGATTCATACGAAAGAATCATCTGAAATGATTCCTTTACTTTTGATATGGCATCTTCTTCCGGATATCGGCAAGACGGTTCAATGCCTCATAAAGCGTCTCGTCCTTCTTTGCAAAATGCAGACGGATGAGGTGATTGACCGGTTCCCTGAAAAAGCTTGATCCCGGTACTGCCCCGACACCGACAAGTCTTGCCAGATCCTCACAGAATACCTGATCGGATTCATAGCCAAACTCAGAAATGTCAAGCAGAATATAATATGCCCCCCGGGGAACGGTATGTGCAATTCCAATGTCATTAAGTCCCTTTAAAAACAGATCCCGCTTCGCCGTATACTTCTGCTGCAGCTCCTGATAGTAGCTGTCCGGGAACTGCAGTCCCGTAACTGCCGCCTCCTGCAGGGGTGCCGCAGCTCCTACCGTAAGGAAATCATGCACCTTTTTGGCTACATCAATGATGTGGGGAGGTGCAATAATATATCCGAGCCGCCAACCGGTGATGGAATAGGTCTTCGAAAGGGAGCTGCAGGAAATTGTTCTCTCCCACATACCCGGCAGGGATGCAAAGTAAATATGCTTATTGGGCTCATACACAATATGCTCATACACCTCATCGGTAATCACATAAGTATCGTACTTCTGTGCAAGGTCAGCAATCAGCTTCAGTTCCTCACAGGTGAACACCTTACCGCAGGGATTGGACGGATTACACAGGATCAGTGCCTTGGGATTCTGCTGAAAAGCCGCTTCCAGCTCTTCCGGATTAAAATGAAATTCCGGCGGATAAAGCGGTACATAAATCGGCTGCGCTCCGGACAGAATCGTATCTGCTCCATAATTTTCATAAAACGGAGAAAAGATAATGACCTTATCTCCCGGATCCGCTACCGTCATCATAGCGGCCATCATTGCTTCCGTGCTGCCACAGGTAACGACAATCTCTCCGTTCGGGTCAATCGTTCTTCCCATGAGCTTTGACTGCTTCCTTGCAAGTGCTTCCCTGAAATTCTGTGCGCCCCAGGTAATGGAATACTGATGGTAATCCTCATGGGAAACTTCTGCAAGCCGGTCAAGGATCTCCTTGGGCGGTTCAAAGTCCGGAAATCCCTGGGATAGATTCACCGCCCCATACTGGTTTGAAATTCTGGTCATCCGTCGTATCACGGAATCGGTAAAATGTGCTGTCCGTCCTGATAAATTCTTCATATTATGTTCTTTCCTTTTTGTAACTGTTCAGAGCCATGCAAAATTGCTTTCAGTTGCCATGCATATGCATCCTGTCTATTTATCTGCTAAAAGATCCTGATCCCAGCCTACCTTGATGAAGTATCCGCCGAAGGTTTCATTGAATACCTTTTCGGTTGCTTCAGACTGGAACGCCTTTACGACCTTTCTATAGGCATCCAGTTTGGCCTGATCCTGAAGATCTGCGGTACGTGCTGCAATGAGATTCCAGTAAGCTTCTTCATCTAACACGCTGTCTTTGTAAATGGCTTCTTCGGTCTTAAGACCAAAATCAAGTGCATAGTTACCGTTCACAATCGCTGCTGTCACATCATCCAGCACGGAAGGAATGGTGTTTGCCTTCAGTTCCTTAATCTCGAAGTTGACCTTGTAGCTTTCGATGTCATCTACCGTCGGGTTAAAGCCTGCATCGCTCTTTAAGGTAATAAGCCCCGCTGCTGCCAGTACCTTGAGCGCACGTCCGCCGTTGGTTACATCATCGGGAATCGCAATCACATCACCGTCTTTAATCCCGGAAACATCCGATACCTTGTGGGAATACAGGTTCAGCGGAATAATGAAGGTGTATCCGACCGGTTCAATAGCATATCCATACTGCTCCAGCTCTGTATTGAGGTAAATGTGATGCTGGAACGAATTCAAATCAATTTCTCCGCTGTTTAAGGCATTGTTCGGAGTTACATAATCGGAAAACTGTACGATTTCGAGATTGATTCCTTCGTCCTTTAAGGCTTCCTGCGCCGGCTTCCACAAGTCTTCATAAATACTTCCGACAACGCCGATCTTTACTGTAGTCGCCTCTGCACTGCTTTCCGTCTTTGCGGATCCGCATCCGGTAAAGGCAAGTACTGCTGTTGAAAGGGTTAATACAGCTGCTAAAATTCTCTTTAATTTCATAATAATCTCCTCTGAATAGTTATATTATATTGTTATTTCAATTTCTTATCAGGCCAATTCTTTTTGCGCCTTTTACATCTGGTTTTTCATCTCTTAAATCTCTCATAAGGTAAGTGATAATTCATAATTTTCTCTCATAGTCTTACAGGATGCAGCAAACTGTTCCTTTTCTTCTTCATTCAAGGAAAGTTCAACAATCCTTGCAATGCCGTTCCGGTTTAATACGGCCGGAACACTTGCATAGACATCCGTCTGTCCATATTCACCATTTAAAAGGACGGACACCGGTAATACCCGGTTCTCATCTCCGAAAATGGCCCGTGTTACTTCTGCTATCGTTGCTCCAATTCCGAATTCCGTAGAACCCTTTCCGCCGAGAATGATCCATCCTCCGGCTTTTCCCGCATCGGCAATTTCCTTTAGGTTTAAGCTGCCGAAGGTTTCCGGTTCTTCCTTCATCAGTTCGAAAAGCGGCTTTCCTGCGATGCTTACCGTAGACCAGGGAACCATCTGGCTCTCTCCATGCTCACCCAATGCATATGCATAAATGGATTTCTGGTCAATTCCGGTTTTGTCGGCAAGCGCCCTGCGAAGTCTCGCAGAATCAAGGGTTGTGCTGGTCGAAAAGATCTGATTTGACGGCCAGTCAAGTACATGCTGCAAATAATGGGTCACCACATCTGCCGGATTGGAAATATTCACAATAATGCCGGTGTAACCCGACATTCGGATGTTCTCCGCAATGTTCTTCACGATTTCTATGGTCTGACGCAGGGTATCCATCCGCGTCTGCCCCTTACTCATATCCGGCAGCGGTCCTGCGGCCACAATCAGAAGCTGTGCATCCTTGATGTCGCTGTAATCTCCTGCGTAAACCAGTGCTCTCTTTGGCAGATACACCGTGGAATCATACAGGTCAAGAGCCTGTGCCCCGGCTTTCTTTTCATCAATATCAATATAGACGATTTCCTCTGCAAGTCCCTGGGAAAGCAGTGCATACCCTGCATGGGATCCCACATGTCCCGCTCCGATAATCGCGATTTTTCTGGTATGTATTTCCATGCTTCACGCCTCCTTAATGTCTGCTCTTTTTGACAACCAGGTTGCCAAGAAGCTGAATGATGCTGACTAAGATAAATACGGTAATTACCGTTACCCAGGTTACATCCGTCATGTTCCGGTCGTGTCCGTACCGGATTGCGAAGTCTCCAAGTCCGCCGGATCCGACGGCACCTGCCATGGCGGTTAATCCCACCAGACTGATTGCGGTAATTGTGGTTCCTCTTGCGATGGCGGATACGCTCTCCCGTAAGTAAACGCGGAAGATGATTTCAAGCGGTCCGGATCCCATGGAAAGGGCTGCTTCGATTAATCCATGATCGGTTTCTGCCAGTGCACTTTCCACCTGTCTGGAAAAGAACGGTACGGTTCCCATGATCAACGGAACAATCGCACCCTCCACATTGATTGCGGTTCCCATGATGGCTCTTGAAATCGGGATCACCCAGGTTAACAGGATGATAAAGGGAATCGACCGGAAAAAGTTAATCAGCTTATCCAGAATCTGATACAGCACCTTGTTTTCAAGAATTCCACCCGGTTTGGTTACCGTAATGACAATTCCCAGGAACAGCCCCAGTACAAAGGCAATGATTCCGGACCATCCCACCATAATCAGTGTATCTCGGATGGCTTCAAAAAAGTCCGGCAGCTTATCCATCACATTTGGTATGATTCTATTGAAGAACCCGGTCATCCTTAATCACCTCCACTCCTACATTTTTATCTCTCAGATATTGCAATGCTTCATCTATTCTACTGCTTTCCCCGCTTACAATGGCTACAGTTCCGCCGATCGGTGCGTTCTGCACAATTTCCACATCGGCAAATACAATATTTAAGATAATTCCAAACTTCTGTGTCACCGTTGAGATCAACGGTTCAGATGTATTTTTCTCTACATAGGAAAGCCGGACAATCAGCTCTCCCTTTTTCGTTGCAACAACCGGTGAATCAGCTGCAATCAGCTCTTCAATCTTCTGAAGATTCGATGTCGTTTTAATAAAGCTTCTGGTTAAAGGCTCCTTCGGGGAAGCAAACACATGGAAGACTTCTCCTTCCTCAACCACATCCCCGTGATCCATGACCGCTACCCGGTTACAGATCTCCTTGACCACCGCCATCTCATGTGTAATCACCACAACGGTAATGCCAAGTGTCTGATTAAGCTGCTGCAACAGCTTTAAAATGGATTTGGTTGTCTGCGGATCAAGTGCCGAGGTTGCCTCATCACAAAGAAGAATGTTCGGGTCATTGGCAAGTGCTCTCGCGATTGCCACTCTCTGCTTCTGTCCTCCGGACAGCTGGCTTGGAAAAGCGTTTTCCTTTTCGGAAATTCCGACAAGCTCAAGCAGGTGATGTACCTTTTCCTTGATCTCTTCTTTGGAAAGCCCGCTGCCGTGCAAGGGATAAGCAACATTCCCAAAGATGGTCCGGGATGGCATCAGATTGAAATGCTGGAAAATCATGCCGATCTTCTTACGTGCCTTGCGGAGCTCTTTTCCGGACAGTGCCGTAATCTCTGCATCGTCCACGAAAACCTTTCCGTCCGTCGGCTTTTCCAGAAGATTGATGCATCGGACCAGTGTCGATTTTCCTGCTCCCGAAAATCCGATAATACCAAAGATATCTCCATCGTTGATGGTAAGGCTTACGTTATTCACTGCATGAACTTCTTTATTGGAATCTGTAAAAGTCTTACTGACGTTCTCTAACCGAATCATCTCATTACCTCTCTTTCACGTCACTAAGACTATCATATCTTCTTTCTCCGCGCTAATACGGGTAAAATATAACGAGCTATAGACTGAATCTATAGCTCGTTACTTCCAAGATACTTCCGTATCTCATCAATATACAATTTTCCAATGGAGCTTAGTATGGTATTCTGCCTCGTAATATAACCGATTTCCATACCACTGTTTTCTTCCACTGAATCCTCCTCAAAGGGAATTGCCAGATAGTCATCGCCATTCAACTCCTCGCAGATGATTCCGGAACAAAGCGTGTAACCGTTTAATCCGATCATCAGATTGAGCATCGTTGCCCGGTCATTGGCCTTGATCGTCCGTGTATATTCCTTAGTGCTTAAAATCTCCTCCGCATAGTAAAAGGAGCTTGCCTCACCCTGTTCAAAGGACAGGCACGGATAATCCTTCAGTTCTTCGAACCGGATGGATTTCTTTTTCGCCAAAGGATGTCCCGACCAGAGATACACATAGGCCTTACAGTCAATCAGATGATGAAATTCCAGATTATTGCTCTTTAGAATCTTCGTCAATACTGCCCGGTTAAAATCGTTAAAATAAAGAATTCCAATCTCGCTGCGCATATTCGCCACATCCAGGATTACATCCTTTGTCATGGTTTCCCGGATTGCGAATTCGTATTTCAGTGTATCAAACTGCTGCACCAGTTCCACAAAAGCTTTGACTGCAAAGGAATAATGCTGTGTGGAAACCCCGAATTTCTTCTTCCGCTTTCCGCTCTTCCCATATTTATCAAGCAGCGTTTCATACTGCCCATACACCTCTCTTGCATAGAGAAGAAATTCCGATCCGTCCTGCGTCAGGGATACGCCCCGTCCGCTTCTTACAAAGATCGAAATTCCCAGTTCCTTTTCCAGCTCCTGCATGGCACTTGTAAGTGACGGCTGGGAAATATAAAGCGCTTCGGCGGCCTTGTTTAAGGATCCTGCCTCTGCAATCGTAATGGCATAATGCAACTGTTGAAGGGTCATGTGTCTGCCTGCTCCTTAAGAAGTTTTCATGTAACAATTCTTTATCTGATTTTCTGATCAAAGCTGATGCTTCAATACCGCAATCACCTTGTCGTAGTTTTCCGGCTGATGAGGAAAGGTACAGTTCGTACATACCTTGATGGTTTTTCCATTCTTTTCCATATAGGAAGGATTCCCGGGACATGCCGGCAGCTGATACATCGGACAGTAACAGAACAGACAGTTAAAGTCCGTTAAGCCCTGATGACAAGGGAAATATTTACAGTCTTTATTTTCAAAAAAGCGATAGGAATTCTCCATAACGTTACCTCTTCCTGTCCCGATTCCTGTATTGATTTCTGCTTTGATTTCTGCTTTGATTTCTGTTCCGAAAGTCCCGTGCCTTTTCTACAAAATTCTCTGCAAAGCCCGGATTGGACGGATAATACAGATGGGGAAACCCGAGAAACCGGTTCTGTGTTTCGATGACACAGGGATAACTCTTTCCGGTCACCGGTTTCACTGCCATGCAATCCTCTCCATTATCCGAGCTGTCATAATAATGGAACTCATGTCCGCGGATCTTCGTTCCTTCCGGCAGAAATGAAAGCTTTTTTTCCTGCAGCTCGATATACCCAAATCTTACCAGTTTTCCTTTGTTTATGCAAATGCCGGGAAGAACACCTGCCATCCGGTATTGCTGCCCCTCCTGATCCTCAATCGTTTCATGCAGATACATAAATCCGCCGCACTCTGCCACACAGGGAATGTCCTGTTCCATAGCAGTCCGGATCTCATTTCTCATTGATCCATTCTGTTCCAGTTCCTGTAAATGAAGCTCCGGATAGCCTCCGCCAAGCAGTATGCCATCGCAGCCTTCCGGCAGCCGGGAATCGTGGAGCGGTGAAAAGTAACAGAGCCTTGCTCCCTGTTCTTCCAATAGCCGCAGGTTATCCTCATAATAAAAACAGAAGGCTTCATCCCATGCGACAGCGATGATCGGAGAGTCAGTGTCATTGCCATTGTCTGTCATTTCTCTTGCTTCCGTTCTGTCCCTAGCACTCGATTCGATGATTGAGTCTGTCACTGACTCAATATGGACATGTTTCTCTTCTGTGGAACCTTCCAAATGATCTCGAAGACCTGAATCTCCCTTCGACATCTCCGGCAGTTCCACCGCCTCTGCTGCAATCTCCCGGATTTTCTCTATGGAAACGGTCTTCTGCAATTCTGCTGCAAAATCCCGGATCTGCTCCTGTACCTCTTCCTGCTCCTTAGGAAGCACCAGTCCAAGATGTCTGCTTTTCAGTTCCAGATGCTTCTGATCCGGAACATAACCTACAGCCGAAACAGAAAGTTCCTTTTCAATCAATGGTTTGATCGTCTGGAAATATGCCCCCGACATCCGGTTTAAAATCACGCCGCGGATCAGCTTCTCCGTATCATATTGCAGGAATCCGGCAATCAGCGCAAGGACAGATTTTCCCATTCCTTTCGCATCCACCACAAGTACAATCGGTGTCCCGGTCACCTTTGCAAGATGATAGGACGAGCCTTCTTCCCGGATGCCGCCAAGTCCGTCATACAATCCCATCACGCCTTCGAGAAGCGCAAGCTCCCCTTCCGTTCTGCCCGCCTTTAATAAGACACGTGTCTCTTCCTCCCCGGTAAAAAAGGTATCAAGATTCTTAGAAGGTACTCCCAGCACCTCCTTATGAAACATCGGATCAATATAGTCCGGCCCGCACTTATAAGAAACAACCGGAATTCCCTGCTCCTTAAGGCTCTGCAACAACGCACAGGTAATGGTTGTTTTGCCGCTTCCGCTTTTGGGTGCTGCGATCATCACTCGGTCAAGTTTCATACACTTCTCCTTCTTTTTTAAGGTACTTATCTTCCTTTAAATTTTTCAGTATCTTTATCTGACTTTCGTTTAATCTACTAACATCAAATTCTAATTCATCTCCGATGCTTTCTCCGATGCTTTCTCCGATGCTTTCTCCGATGCTTTCTCCGATGCTTTCTCCGATGTTCCTATATAAATTTACCCTAAACATATCATCAAATGCTTCTATCTTTTCTATCCTGAGTTCACTCTTGAAATCGAAACGAACAGATCCACACCGGATTTTCTGCCCTCATCAGGTGATAGGAACCAAACGGTTTCATGCGGTTTACCTGCACCTGCACGACCTCTTCCTCTGTTACCCGGAACTGTGTCAGGATCTCTTTCAGCTCTGAAATAGTCTCTAAGCTGATGGCATTTAACACAATCCGCATCTGTGGGTTCTTTTTATAAAGACAATCCAGAATTTCTCTAAGCTGCCCGCTGCTTCCCCCGATAAATGCATGGGTCGGGACAGGAAGAGTCTCTAAGGCTTTCGGAGCCTTTCCATTCACCACATGAAGATTGGAAAGTCCGAACTGTTCCTTGTTCCGTCCGATGAGAAATACAGCTTGTTCCTTCTGCTCAATCGCATAAACCGCAATTGAGCCCGAAAGCCCAGCCATTTCCACGGCTACAGAACCGGTTCCGCTTCCTACATCATACACCACTGCTCCTTCGGACAGCTGCAGCTTACAAATGCTGATTTCACGGATTTCTGCCTTGGTCATGGGAACCTTATCCCGGATAAATGCCGCATCCCCCCGGTAAGGCGTTAAGATCGCCTTATCAGGAGCCGGATTGAAAATAAGGCAGGTATATAAGCCCTCCTTGTGGCTGCTTTGGCACTCCTGCGGCGTCAGTGTCCGGATCTCCTGCTCCGGATAGGACAGTTGATACCCGGCTGTTACAATACAATCCGTAAGCCCTTCCCGGATCAGCAGCTCTCCTAATGCCTGCAGATCCGAAGCCCCGGACAGTAATAGAAACACCTTCTCATTCGCCCGGATTTTTTGTGCAAGATCCGGCACCTCTTTTCCATGCATGCTGACAAGCAGCGCATCCTCATAACGCTCTCCGATGCAGGACGCCAGACAGGCAATCGAAGAAATTCCGGGCCGGATCGAAACGTCTGCCTGCAAAACTCCCTTTTCTATTTCGGTAGTCAGTGCTTCATACATGGCTTTGCAGCCACTGTAAAATCCCGTATCCCCGGAGAAAAGAATCACCACCCGGCACGGATTCCGGTCATATTCCTTCTTCGAAAGCTCCTTCAGATACGGCAGAATCTGCTTTGCCATATAATACGGTTTCTTCTCGATCCGGGGTTCGTATGGCGCAATCATACGCTCTGCTCCAAGCAGAACATCCGCATGTTCAATTGCTTCCTTTACTTCTACGGTAAGGCTCTTTGGATTCCCCATACCGACTCCTGCCAGCGTAATTTCAAAACGGATTTCTTTACGAATCGGTTTTCCGCTGAGCTTTTCAAGCTTTGTCACCACTTCTTCAAAGGAATCTCCCTCTTCCTCAGCCATCGTTCCAACCACATAAACCGGGATATTGATACGTTCTGCTGCCTTTAGCTTTTCCAGAAAGCCACCTGTTTTTCCGCTTTGCTTCGTCACAAGACACTGAATGTCATATTGCCGCAGCATGGCTTCATTCATCTGCTCGGTAAATGGTCCCTGCAGCGCCAGAATCTGCTTTCCGGCAATTCCCTGCTCCATACAAAGCTGAATGCTCTCGATGCCCGGAAGCACCCTGACATAGAGACGCTCCTTCAACTTCTCATGCGCGCAGTACCGGAACAGATCCTTGCTTCCTGTCGTAAGAAGAATATTGCCCACGGTCTGGCACAAAGCTTCCGCACAGGCTTCGTGATCTTCAAAATAGCGGACGCCTTCGATTCTTCCTTCCTCCCACTCTCTTTTTAACCGCAGATAAGGAATGGACAGATCTTTCATCGCCGCTTTGATATTCTGCGTTACCACCGTGGCATACGGGTGGGTCGCATCTACTACAGCAAGGAAATTTCCTTTTTCAACAAAATGCCGGATTTCTTCCTGATCCATTCTGCCCCGGTGGATGCTCACAAGAGGATTCTCCTTTAACACGATTTCTCCATATTCCGTTGCCACACACACGGTATGCGCGATTCCGGCATCTGTCAGAGCTTCAGATAAGGCTCTGCCCTCCGTTGTCCCTGCAAAGATTAGTATTTCTTTCAACTTGATACCCCCGCTTCGTAATCAGTTTTCCATTGATGATTTCCGATCCTGCATTTCCGATAAACACGGTTGTGAACATGTTCACCTGTGCATTCCGCAGCTCCTTTAACGTACAGACAACCGCTTTCGTTCCTTCCCTGCCGATATTCTCCACATAACCGCAGGCGCGGTCCTCTTCCAGTATTTCCAGAAGTATATCACAGGCCCGTTTCAGATAATCCTTCCGTTTATGACTGGACGGATTATAAATGGCAATGGCAAAATCTCCCATGGCTGCTGCCCGGAGCCTTTTTTCAATCTTATCCCACGGCGTCAACAGGTCACTTAAACTGATGACACAAAAATCGTGGTTGAGTGGTGCTCCCAGCACCGCTGCCCCACTGCAGGCTGCGGTAATTCCCGGAACCACAATAAGCTCCATGTCCTCATAACCTTTTCCAATCTCATACATTAAAGAAGCCAGGCCATAGACACCGGCATCCCCGCTGCAGATCAATGCCACCTGCTTTCCTTCAGCCGCCTTTTCAAAGCACATCCGGCAGCGTTCTTCCTCCTGCCGCATCGGTGTTGACAGCAGCTCCTTTTCCCTGAACCGTCCACCAAGCAGATTGATATAAACCGGATAGCCGACAATGACATCAGCTTCCTCCAGCGCCTTAAGAGCCTCTCCTGTCATCATTTCTTCTTTTCCCGGGCCCATTCCTACGATATAAATTCTATTTTTCATCAAAAGACACGCTCCATCTTCGTTTTACAATCGCTGCTGTAATTCCATCCTCTGCCTGCTTTCCCGTGATGAGTATTCCATCCGGACCGCTAAACCGTAAGGCTGCCCGTTCACAGACATTATCAACACCCACCTGACTTTTCACGAACTCCGATGCATGGAAGGTTCCTTCCACCTGCTGTAGTTCTTCCGCGGAATAGGTAACAAAGGGAATTCCATAATGGCTGCTCATCCAGAGAATTCCTTCCTCGTCCTTTTTCCGGTCAATCGAGGCGAAAGCTGCCACCTGCTCCATGGAAATGCCGCTTTCCTTAAGAGCTCTGTTCACAAAATGGTCGATCTGCTCTGCCGCCTTTCCCCTCTTACAACCGATTCCGATGACATACTCCTTCGGACGCAGGGTAAGAAGACGTCCCTGCCCATAGGAAGCCGGGGCAACTAAAACATCGACAGGAGACTCTGTAACACCAGGAATTCCGGCAGACGATTCTGAAAAGGCAACCGGAGCATCTGTAATCGATTCTACTGACACAACCGGAACATCTTCAGTTGATTCTGCCGACACAGCCGGAACATCTTCTGAAACTTCTGTCGGCATAACCGGGACATCTGTATGTAATTCTGCCGAACAGGGAACAATCCGGATCCCTTCCGGAACATTACCTTCTCTCGGAACCTTTCTTCCTCCCGTGCTCCCCGCTTCTCCTTCTTGCAAATGCCCTTCTTCCACTGCCATCGTCACTTCTTCTCCTGCCAGAATGCGGGAAGACACCTTGGCAATGCCATCCTTATTTACGATGTGCAGTGCATTCCGTCTGGCAAACAGATCGACCGCAAAGCAGTGATTCAAGTCGGTTGCCGTTGTAATGACCGGGGTACTTCCCATGCGCTCTGCAAGGGAAACCGCCAGTTCGTTGGCTCCTCCCACATGCCCTGCCAGAACGGGAATCACAAAGCGTCCCTGTTCATCCATTACAAGCACCGGCACATCATTTAATTTATCCGTAAGAAACGGAGCGATGGCCCGGACCGCTATTCCACAGGCTCCGATAAAAAGAAGGCTTCTGCGCTTCTTCATCTGCTCACCGGTCCATTCCGTAAGTGGCTGTTCCACATAAGAGAGTCCGCTTTCTACAAGGTCCTTTTCTGCAAGATTCTTTTCTGTAAGTTTTCTTTCTGTCAAACTCTTTTCCGCATGGGAACACTTCGTATAAAGGCAGAGATCCTCCTCTGTCTTCCCTGAAAATGCCTTTTTGATTTTTAAGGACAGTTCGATTCCTTTTAGCGTAAAGCTGATAATACTTACCTTCATTCTTGTGTTTCCTTTGCTTTCCGGAATTCCGTCGAAAAATCCGGCGCATAGAGTCTGGACTTCCGGTAATGCTGATGCGCGATTGCATCCCCGACAAGCACCAGTGCTGTCTTATAGATTCCATGCTCCTTTGCAACAGCCGGTAAGGTTTCCACCGTACAGACATAAGCCTGCTCTTCCGGCCAGGTTGCCTTATAGACAAGGGCTGCCGGTGTCTCTCTCCGGTATCCGCCTTTTATCAATCGCCTGCTTAGTTCTTCCAGCATTCCGGCACTTAAGTAAATCGCCATGGAGGCCTGATGCGTGGCAAGCCCTTCGATCTGTTCCTTTTCCGGCACGCCTGTCCTTCCTTCCATCCGGGTAATAATCAGTGTCTGGGAAATATCCGGCAGGGTATATTCGAGATTCAACGATGCTGCCGCTCCGAAGCAGGCACTTACGCCCGGACAGCTCTCATAGGCAATTCCCTTTTCCTCCAGTGCATCCATCTGTTCCCGCACTGCCCCGTAAATGCTGGGATCCCCGGTATGCAGCCGTACAATCACTTTTCCATCTTTTTCTGCCTCTTCCATAATCGCAAGGACCTCCGGAAGCGTCAGCCTGGCACTGTTATGAATTTCACAATCCTTTTTTGCATATTGTAAAAGCTCCGGATTCACAAGAGAACCTGCATAGATAATCACATCTGCTTTTTCCAAAAGATGCATGCCCCGTACCGTAATTAAATCTGCTGCTCCTGTTCCTGCGCCAACAAAGTAAACCATTCTTCCACTCCCTCACTCTTTGCCAGTTCTCCGAATTCGTTCGCGTACATGAGACATTCGACCTGCATCTTTCCCCCGGCACGCTTATTCAGATAATAAAAAATCCGCTCCATTGCTGCCTCCATGACCGGTACTCTTTTGCCGCATGAATCGAGGATTCTTACAGCTTCTTCGGTTGTGACACAGGTTAAGATCTGCTGTGCCACCGGAAGCTCTACGCCAATCTTTACCGCAAAAGCAGTCAACAGCTCCATCCGGCAGTCCCCTTCCCTGGAATGGGTGTTCATGATGCCGCCCGCTACCTTAATCAGCTTTCCAATATGGCCGGTAAGAAGCATCCTCTGAAAGCCAAGCTCCACCGCCATGTCAATTGTCTGTCCGATAAAATTACTGCATTTTACACTCCGGTTAAGGTCATAGTGATAGACCTTTTTCATATAATCCAGTCCATAATTTCCGGGAGAAACCGCCACGTAATCATACCCCTGTGCTTTCCGCTGGTTGAGCTCGACACGGATGGTATCCAATATTGCCTGATTGCTCATCGGCTCTACAATTCCGCTGGTTCCCAGAATGGAAATACCGCCGACAATGCCAAGGCGGGGATTAAAGGTCTGCTGTGCAAGCTCCTCTCCTCCCGGCACGGAAATCTCGACCTGCAGGATTCCCTGATAATCCAGGAGGTGGCATACCTCCAGTACTTCCTTCGTAATCATTTCCCGCGGCACATGATTGATTGCAGCATTTCCTACCGGCTGGTCGAGTCCCGGCTTTGTCACTCTCCCGACGCCCGTTCCACCGTCAATAAGAATCTCTGCCTGTGTCCTTTTTTCGCCGGAATCCGGTTGTTCTTCCGGAAGCGTTACCCTGGCAACAATCCGGGAACCGGTTGTGACATCGGGATCGTCCCCGCCATCCTTTATGACTGCACAGGTAACGGCACACTCTTTCCTCTGAATATCGGTAATCTGTGCGGTGTAAGGAATTCCTTTGGGCGTTTCGATCGTGATTTCTGTTTTTTCCATTCCGGAAAGAAGCATATAGGCAGCCGCCTTGGCAGCGGCTGCGGCACAGCTTCCTGTCGTAAAACCGTATCTCATCTCTTTGTCCTTAATCTATCCTCTATACTTTGGTTTGTTTCTGTCATCTGTCAACCATATTTCAACCTATATGAATCCTTTATTATATAGCAACAATTCAGCCAATCCTTTCATGATCTGTTTCTTGTGAGTTCATAGATCAATGCGTTGCAGATTGCTGCGGCTACATTGCTGCCGCCCTTTCTGCCCCGGTTAATAATAAAAGGAACATCGGTCTGCAAAATGAGTTCCTTGGCCGCTTCCACATTCACGAATCCGACCGGAACACCGATCACAAACGCCGGACGCCAGTCACTGCCCTGCATCATTTCATAGATCTGAATGAGCGCTGTCGGTGCATTTCCTACGGCAAAGATCACCGGCTTTTGAATCTTCGCTGCTATTTCCATGCTGACAGCCGCGCGCGTTGTTCCGCGCTCCCTGGCAAGTTTTGCAACGGTTTCATCTGCCATATAACAATGTACCTCTCCACCCAGTCCGGCCAGTGACCTCTTATTAATTCCGGAGAGCGCCATATTCGTATCCGTTACAATATCGGCTCCTTTCTTCAGAAGCTCCCTGGCAATCCCTACTGCTCCCTCCGAAAAGGTCAGGGTATCCGTATATTCAAAGTCTGCGGTCGTATGAATGACTCTTTTCGTAATCATTTCCTGCTCTTTGGGCAGCACAATTCCGCGCTTCTTAAGCTCCCCATCGATGATCTCAAAGCTTCTTTGTTCAATCTGTTCCGGTAATAAATGTTCAATCACGGTTTTAAACACTCCTTTATTGCTTCCAGTAATTGCAGATTTTCTTCATGACGCTTCACGGCAATGCGGTAATACCCCTGGGACAGTCCTTCAAAATTCGAGCAGTCACGGATCAGAATTCCCCGCCGCAGCAATTTCTCATACAGATTTTCCTCACAGTAAAACAAAAGAAAGTTCGCTTCTCCTTGCAATATCCGGATCCCCATTTGTTGTAGTTCCTCTGTAAGAAACTGCCGCTCCTTTTTCACATAGCGGACGGTCTCTGTAAGGTAAGCTTCGTTTTCCAAAGAAAGGCATGCCTGTCCTGCCTTCTGGGCAAAAACCGACAGATTCCACTCCGGAAGCTGCTCCCGGATCCTTATAAGTAGCTCTTCTGTGCTGCCAACCAGATAGCCAAGCCGTACTCCCGGAATAGCGAAACTTTTCGTAAAGGCCCGCAGCAAAAGCAGCCGGTCCTCTTTCCCGATTTCAGAAAGCATGGTATCCTGCCCTTCACAGAATTCGATAAAGCATTCATCCAGTAACAGAAAGGTATTGGTTTTCCTGCATTTTTCCAAAAGCTGTTTCAGATACTCCTTCGAAGTAAGCACTCCGGTCGGATTGTTGGGATTTGCCAGAATAAGAAGCTCCGGTCTTTCCTGTTCCAAAACAGTAAATAATTCCTCTGTTAATAAAAACCCGTTCTCTTCCTTTAGCATAAGTGGAATCACTTTGCTTCCTGCTGCTTTCGCCGCATGCTGATAGCCATAAAAGGAAGGAGAAGGGATCATGATTTTCGTTGGATGCAGGGCATGCACAACCGCCATCAGAAGCTCCGAAGCTCCGTTTCCGAAAAGCAGCTTCTCTTCCGGAACAGCAAGCTTCTCTGCAAGGCTTTCCTTCAGTGCCAACGCCTCCATATCCGGATATTCCTGCACGCTGCAGACTGCTTCATGCAACGCCGCTTCGACTCCGTCCGGCATTCCAAGCGGATTTACATTGACCGAGAAATCAAGCCGGACCTGATTCCGGTAGATGTCTCCACCGTGTATTGCTTTGTTTTTCATCGTGTCTTTCCGGCTCCTTTCTAGCTTATCCAAAGTAGAAATGCAATTCCCATCATCCCTATACACAAAAGCTCACAAAGCCATGCGGTAAGATACATAAGTTGATTGATCCGTTTGATATCCTCGAATTCCACCTTCCGCACCGCATCTCCGATATAGGGTTTTTTCACCACTTTACCAAAATAACTGGCATCTCCGGCAAGCCGGATTCCAAGTGCTCCCGCGCATGCCGATTCTGTCTGTGCCGAATTCGGACTGGCATGGTTCCTACGGTCCCTCCTGTGAATCCCAAACGCCCTTTTTCCGTCATATGCACTTCCACCGACAAAAGCGGAAAGAATCATCAGATAAGCACTGATTCTGGCAGGAAAAAAATTCACCACATCATCCAGCTTCGCTGCAGCCCTTCCAAAATAGAGATAACGGTCATTCTTATAGCCAACCATGGAATCCATCGTATTTACAGCCTTATAAAAGAAGCCCAGTACCGGTCCTCCCAATGCCAGATACAGCATCGGTGCAATCACCCCATCCGAGGTGTTCTCCGCTACCGTTTCAATCGCCGCCCTGGCGACTCCTGTCTCATCGAGTACGTCCGTATCTCTTCCGACAATCATGGATACCGCCTTTCTTGCCGCCGGAAGATCTCCCCTCTTTAAGCAGGCATAGACCTTCATGCTCTCAACCTTCAGACATTTCGCTGCCAGAATCTGATACGTCATGATGGTTTCCAGCACCAGACCTATATAAGGATGCAGGGCATAACCGCCAAGCAAAAGAGCTGCGGTTACCACGGTTACGCTAAGAAGCACCAGTACAACCAGCACAATTCCTCTATGAAATTCTCTACGATCATTTCTTTCGCTTTCTTCCGGATTCCCCAGTAATTTCCGGTCAAGTGCCGCGATCAGATTGCCGATCAGCCGGATCGGATGCGGCAGCCAGTAGGGATCCCCCAGCAGAAGATCCAGAAGGAAACCCAGAAAGAACGCTGTCATATGATATTTCAGCATGGTATTCTCCCCATATGATATATTCGATCATACATAACTATTCAGTACCTTCACAGTTACAATGCAAAATTCATTTAAGATCAGCTTCACCTATGGAATTTTGCACTCTCAAATCATGTTCTTATGCCTTCAGCGGTAAATACTTCAAGCTGTACCGCATAATTACAATCATTCATTATGTCTATGCGGTTTACATAACTAATTTACATAACTTATCCATATATATCTCCCCGGATGACTGCACGACGGTTACTTTGCAGCGATAACCTTCTCCATTTCCAATCTGGAAATCGAAGTACTCACCGTCCGTAAAACTGCTGCACACTGCCATAATCGTTCCCCCATGAACTACGGCAGCAATTCTCAGATTCTCATCCCTGTTTTTCTGCTTTGCTGCATTTTGCTGCTTTGCTGCATTTTGCTGTTTTTCTGTATTCTCCAGCTTCTCTAACTTCTTCTGATTGTCTGTATTCTTCTGATTCTTCACATTCCTGTCATTTTCTGCATTTTTGTCTTCTTCATTTCTACCAATAACCCCGGCAATTGCAATCCGGAGCATCTCTTCAAATCCCTGCCTGCACCGTGCAATAAAGTCCTCCCGGCTTTCTCCTTCCGGAAAAGGGATTGTTCCGTTGCTGTCAATCCAGACCTGATACCGGACATCTCCCTGCAGGTCCTGATAATTCTTTCCTTCAAAGAGTCCGAAGTCCATCTCCCGGAATTCCGGAATCATATGCTGCTCACAGTCCCCAAACAAAAGCTCTGCTGTTTCCCGGCACCGTTCCATAGGACTGACAAATAAGGCTTGTAAGGATGCCGGATCAGGATAGATGCCCTGCCTTTGAAAAGCCTTTAATTCCTCCCGTCCTTCTTCACTTAACGACTCCTCCGTCCTCCCCAGATACCGGTGCTCACGATTGGCATTCGTTGCTCCGTGCCGGATCAGATAAACTTCTATTTGATTCTCTGACCGATTCCGCATAATACACGCACCACCTCATCTGCTTTTTGTGCAAGCCGGATCAGAATTCTTCCGGTCTGCTCCCGATAGGTTCTTTCAAACGCATCCACCGGAACGATTCCGTTTCCGATTTCATCACAAATCAGAATAACCTCCGGATGCTTCTCCACAAACTCCATCACATCCGCTTCCAGTTCCTCCGGGGTTCTTTTTCCTGCCAGTTCCTTCTTCACAACATGATGGAAGTGATTGATAATCATCGTCTTTTTTTCACCGCCTGCTTTTTTCCAGGCTTCCTGTATCTGTCCCTCTTCCGGAAGTACCCCATCAAAGATAATACTCTTCTCGTTTCTTTCCTTTTGCAGGACATAATGCAATTTTCCCTGTGCCAGACCACCTATAATTAATTTCATGATTTTCCTCTTATATCAACTTACCCACTACTGCCACTACAACCATCACCACTTCTTCACACAACAGCACAAACCATCCTGCGGTATCCCCGGTAATTCCACCGAGCTCCTTTTTTGTCCGGTGATGGTAATAGGCGAATATCAAAAGCGCCGCAAGTACCGCCGCTCCTCCCGGTAAAGGCGACTGCCACAGCATGAATGCGATACACAGGATTCCCTGTACATAAAGGGAGGCTTTCACAATCCGCTTCTGTGCCCTGCTAGCAAACAGGTAAAGCAGGCCATCACTTTTCGCGGAGCGGAAGGTAACCACTGCAATGCCGCTTAATACTCTCGACAACACAAATCCGGCACAGACAATCCAAAGTCCGCTTTCCTTTTTAATCTCTGAGAACGCGCCCAGATAAATCAGGCCGTAAAGTGCCAGCATAATCACCGAAAACGCTCCAATATGGGAATCCTTCAGTATTTCCAGCTTCTTCTCCTTCGGCTGGTACGAGTGGAACGCGTCCATCGTATCCATGAAGCCATCCACATGAAAACCGCCGGTAATGAGCAGAGGAATGGCTGCCCCTCCCATTGTATAGCAAAGCATTCCCAGTTCAGCCTGTTTACATAACATAGACCAAAGAACAATGCCAGCTCCGATCACCGCCCCAATCCATGGAAAAAAGCATAACATATATTTCATGTCTTCCTCTTTCCACTCAAACTGCGGCATCGGAATCCCCGAATACATGGAAAAAGAAATGACAAGAGCTTTTAACAGTTTCATAATAACGTTCCTTTCCAGACAACCGGAATACCGGCCACAACTTCAATCACGGTATCGGCCATGGCAGCCAGCCTTTCATTGACCTGCCCCATCGCCTCGATATATTCCGCGGTCGTTTCTTCATAGGAAATGCCATCCTCAAACACATTGTTGGTCACGATAAGCAGGTGCTCAAGCTGGCGGTTCAGTGCTTCTATTCCATCAAGAATCTGTGCGGTCACCTCATCCCTTAACCGGATTTTATTTTCTGCAAACATTTCATTTGCAACCAGATTGGACATACATTCCAGAAGTGCCGTATCCCGTATGAACGGTACGGAATTTTCCGGCCGATTGACCGTCACAGCTTCCTCCTGAAATTCATTGGATCGCTTTGCAATTCTCTGAGCTGCTTTTGTAAGATCCCTTGACTGCTCAATCGTCGTAAAGCCCTTCCCGGCACGGAGCCTTTGGTGACGTCTGATTTTGGCAAGGCTTTCTTCCCCAAACGGCTGCATGGTCGCAATATAATATTTTGTTTCTGCCTGCGTGGATAAGCGCATCAGATATTCTTCCGCAAAGGCGGACTTTCCGCTTCCGCTGCCACCTGTGACTAAAACTACCATAATCCTTATCCTTTTCCCTGTTCTTTTGCTTTCCGGCGATTCTACATTATGTAAACCTCTTATATGCTGAAATCTGCATCCCGGAAAAGGTGGTTCCGGCCTCATACAACTGCAATGCCATATCCAATAGAGCAAAGAGCATGACCGCTCCCGTTCCTTCTCCAAGTGCCATTTTCCCATCGATCACCGGCTCCATCTTCAGCTCCTTCATCAGTAACTCTACGGCCGGTTCCTTTCCCTTGTGTGAGGGGAGCAGATACTCCTTGGTCCCCGGAAAAAAACGTTCTGCAACAAGGGCTGCCACCATGCTGATCACACCGTCTAAGACGATGGGCAGATGAAAGAGCGCACCTCCTACACACATTCCAACCAATCCTGCAATGTCAAAGCCGCCGACCGTGCTTAAAACCGTGAACGGATCAGCCTCATACAAATCATAGCTCCGGATTGCCTCTGCAATCAACTGTTGCTTCCGTAAGAGCCCTTCTTCACTTAACCCGGCTCCCTTTCCGGTGACAAGTATGGGATCACACCGCAGCACTGCAGCTGCCACAGCACTGCTTGTTGTTGTATTTCCAATTCCCATTTCCCCGGTTGCCAGAAGCGTATAGCCATCCCTCTTACATTCCTGTACCAGCTTTATGCCTGTCGCAATGGCTTTCACGGTCTCTTCTTCCGTCATGGCAGGCTCCCTCCGGAAGTTCCGCGTTCCGCACCGAAGCTTCTCATTCCGTACTCCCGGAATGGAACCTTTATGGCTCATGCCGATATCTATCGGAATTGTCACGGCTCCGGCCTTTGCACACATCTTCCCGACCGAAGAAGCGTTTCGACCCATAGCCTGCACAACTGCTGTGGTCACTTCCTGTCCGCTCTGGCTTATCCCTTCTTCCACAATCCCGTTATCAGCGCAGAAGATCAGTACTGCCTTTTTTGAAAGGTCAAGCACCTCCGTTCCAAGGATCGCTCCGATCTGTGCAGTAAGTGTTTCAAACCGTCCCATACCGTCTAACGGCTTGGCAACATGATCCCAGTTCTTCTGCACCTTCTTACGCATCGGTTCCTCCGGTGCTTCTATTTTAATCTGCTTTAGTTCCTCCCTGGTATAATCCTTAAATACCGGCATCCCGAAGCATTCCATAAACTTCCTCCATATTTAAGTAAAGCCGTAAGGTATCTGCCAGCTTGTCATACTGCTTTTCCTTAAAGCTCTGATAGTCCTCCATCTGACCGTCCTGCAGGGAAACGCCCTTTTTCTTTGCAAGAGCCTGTACAGTCTCCCCTGCAATCTGTGCCTGATCGAACAGTCCGTGCACATAGGAACCGTAAACATTCGGATTTGCTCCTGTCCGGATTACCGGCTGGTTTTCCGGCAAATCCTCCTCTGTCTCTTCCTGGGACAACGTTTTTCCCATATGAATTTCGTAGCCCCAGAAAGCCTTTCCGGACATCCCCTGTAACGGTCCTTCTATCTGTCCTACGCTGCCTTCTGTCTGGCAGCGCCGCTTCTCCTTCTGTAAGACGGTCGTTACAGATAACAATTCCATTCCCCGGATAGAGCCGCCCTCTTCCACACCATCGGGATCTGCTATGGTTTCTCCCAACATCTGATAGCCTCCGCAGATTCCGAATACCGGAATCTCTCCTGCTAATCTTTTCACCGCAGCTTCCAGACCGTTCTGCCTCATCCACTTGAGGTCCCCCATCGTATTTTTGCTGCCCGGAAGAAAAATGAGATCCGGATGATGCAGTTCACTGATCGAGGTCACGTAACGCACCGTCACCTCCGGAAACTGCTCGAAAACATTGAAATCCGTAAAGTTGGATATTCTCGGGTAATGAATGACCGCAATGTCAATCAGTCCTTCCTTTTTGCGGTCAAAACGTCCGGTAAGGCTATCCTCATCTTCAAGCGCAAGCTCCATATAAGGAACCACTCCCGTAACCGGAACACCGCCCTTTTCTTCCAGCATCGTAATTCCCGGGTCAAGAATCGACTTATCTCCCCGGAATTTATTAATAATAAGACCCTTGACCCGTTTTCTTTCTTCTTCCGTCAAAAGCATCAACGTTCCCAGGAGCTGTGCAAACACCCCTCCACGGTCAATGTCCCCGACTAAAAGCACCGGCGCATCCAGCATCTGCGCAAGACCCATATTCACAATGTCGTTTTCTTTCAGGTTGATTTCCGCAGGACTTCCTGCCCCTTCGATCACAATAATATCCGCATATTCCTCTAACTTCCGGAATGCCTTCCGGATGTCCGGAATCAACTGCTTTTTGTAGGCAAAATAATCCCGTGCGCTCATGTTGCCGATCACTTCTCCATTGACAATAACCTGCGAGCCGGTATGATTCGTGGGTTTTAGCAGAATCGGATTCATACAGACCATTGGATCGATCCCTGCTGCTTCCGCCTGCATGACCTGAGCCCTTCCCATTTCCAGCCCTTCCTTCGTAATAAAGGAATTGAGCGCCATATTCTGTGATTTAAAAGGAGCCACACGCCATCCGTCCTGCTTAAAAATCCGGCACAGTCCAGCCACCAGAAAGCTCTTACCCGCATTCGACATGGTTCCCTGTATCATAATTACCTTTGCCATCTGTTTATCCTCATGCCTGTTTTCTTAAAGGCTATCTTCCTTTTCTATCTCCTTACTGTCCCATTTCTTCCCCGGTATCACTCTTCTCCGGTATCGCTCTTCTCCGGTATCATATTTCTCCTGCATTTTGAAACTCAATTTCGATCTCCTTCTCCTGCGCCCAGTTCAGCAGTTCTTCGTTCTCCTTCTCGAAGCTCCCAAAGCTTTTCCGGCAGCAGATCAGTTTTTTGCAGTTACTTAATATATTCTTTGCTTCCTGCAGGGTTTCCCGGGGAACCGGCTCAAAAGCTTCCGTTACAATCACCTTGCCGGCAAGTGCCCTCGCAGTCGGATAATCCAGATCATTCCGGAACAGAATTCCGGTTGCAAATGGTGTCCCCTCCCGTTGCAGCTTCCGGTAGACACTCCTGCCGCTGCCGCCTCCTGCCATCACAAAAACCTCAGGCTCTCCCCGTGGTGCCGGCAACTCCACATTTCCGGTTGTTTCCTCGTAGCTTCCCTCTGTAATATCGAACAGCTTCGCAATATATCCTTTGTCCAGTACCTCTGCCGGAGTTCCCATCCGGTCTACCCGGTGTTCCCTGATACACAGAATCTGATCGGAGATGATCTCTGCCAGGTCAATCTCATGCAGGGACATGATCACAGTCAGCTTTTTCTTCCGTTTCATTTCCTGTAACACTGACAAAAATTCCAGCTTATACTTCACATCCAGATACGACGTCGGCTCATCCAGTATCAGAATTTCCGGCTCCTGACAGATCGCACGTGCCAGCATAATCCGCTGCCTTTGTCCATCACTGATTCTCGTAAAATCCTGATCCTTAAGTTCCTCTACATGCACCAGCTTCATGGCCTCTGCCACGGCCTCCCGGTTCTTTTCCGAAAGGATACCGAACCGCCCGGTATAAGGATATCTACCGGTTGCCACCACATCCTCACAGGTCATCATTTCCGTACGCAGACGTTCCGTCAGCAGTACGGCCATCGTCTGTGCTCTCCTGGATAAGGACATTTCTTCCAAATGACTGCTTCCCAGCATAATCGTACCGCCAAGCAGCGCCAACTGTCCGGCAATGCTTTTAAGGATGGTCGATTTGCCGGAACCGTTCGGACCGATCAGTGTCAGGATTTCACCCTTCGAAAGTCCGATTTCGATTTGTTCCATCAGGGGCTTTCCGTTATAGCCCACTGCCATTTTTATGGTACGGAAATAATCCTTCATGTGTCCATCTTCTCCTTATTCCTGCGAACCATCACCCATAAGACAACGGGCACTCCGAAGATCGCCGTCACCGTGCTGATACTCAATTCGGTCGGTGCCAGAACCATCCTCGCAAGCAGATCACAGAACAGACAGAACACTCCGCCGCCAAGAAAACAGGCCGGAATCATCAGAATCGGCTTCGTCGTTCCAAGGAACTGCTTAACAAGGTGCGGCACCGCAATTCCCACGAAGGAGATTGGTCCCGCAAACGCCACAATACATGCCGAAAGGACACTGGATAAAACCACCAGTGCAATCCGCAAAAGCCGCACATTCACTCCCATGTTCTGTGCATAGCCCTCTCCCATCTGATAAGCACTTAAGGGCTTTGCCAGTAAAAAGATGCAGATGCAGGTAAGGAAAACCACCACCGACATCACCCTCACCTGGTTCCAGTTCATCCCGGAAAAGCTTCCCCGTGACCAGTTATGCAGATTCACAATTTCCGCATCCTCCGCAAAGGTCACGACAAACTCGGTAATTGCCGAACAGATATAACCGATCATCACACCGCTTACCACCAGCATCGACATCTGGTTTACCCGGCGTGCCATCAGAAGTACAAAGCCCATACAGATCATGGCACCGAGAAATGCTGCCAGAATCATCGTAAAAGAGGTTACCCTTATGGATCGTCCCATGAAAAATACCATGAATAATGCAACCATCATTTTCGCTCCGGATGAGATTCCGAGCACAAAAGGTCCTGCAATCGGATTATGGAAAAAGGTCTGTAATAAATATCCGGCAAGGGCAAGCGCCCCACCAAGGATTAACGCAGCCAGCGTCCGCGGCATCCGGATGTCCCACAGAATTCTCGCATTCAATACCTCCTGTCCCCGGATGGAAGAAAGAATATCCTTAAACGGAATGGACACCGTTCCGATGCAGACATTCAGAATCAGGAACAGAATAATTCCTGCTGTCAGTAAAAGGAATGCCGTTATCACTCTTAATGTTCGGTTATGCTGCATATACTTCCTCCCCTATTTCAGCCGGAAAAGATACTTCATCTGCGTATCATCCCCCCGAAGGAGCATGATATGAAAGTCCTTCATCAGATCCCCAACGGACATCGACTGCTGATAATAGTCATTGGTCGTACAGAATACATTTCCCTCCTGTACTGCTTTAAAATCTTCTAAAACCGGGCATTTTTCAAGGAGCTGTGCAATGGAATCCACGCCGCCGTCAATCGTACTGTTATAAATCAGGAAATCCGCATCCTTTGCCCCTTCATAAAACTCCTCGATCTGGATGTTCATGGTCGAACGTCCACCTTCTTCCCCCATGTCCTCAAAAATATACCTGCCTCCCGCAAGCTCAATCATTTTCGGGATATAATCGGAGCTTCTCCGGATCTGCACCAGCCCGTTTGAGGTGATAAAGAAAAATGCCACAGTCTGATCGGTCTTTTCATCCGAGGTCACTTCCTTTAAAATGGCCGTCTGCTCTGCAAAGATCCGCTCTGCCTCTTCTTCCTTTCCCACCATGGCACCGAAGAATTTAATCCATTCCACCCTGCCAAGCGGATGGGATTCATAACTGGAATACTCAATCATCACCGGGATTCCAAAGTCATTCAGCATTTCAATCACCTCGGGCGTATGCGTAATCATCCGGTTTTCAATGGCGAGGGAGCAGTTTTCTGAAACGATTGTTTCATAATCCGGCTTACTGTACTTTCCGGCATACCGGATATCGCCCCGCTCCATGGCATCCCTAGCTTCCTCCACATACCAGTTTTCTTCCTTCTGCCCGGAAAACCGTATCGTATCAAGAGCTTGAAGCTTCACAAACATGTCCATCACCGCAGACGATACCAGATACAGGTTCCGGATGGGCTGCTGCATGACAATCACCTCTTCCGGGAGGTTTTCCGGTATCTCTTTTTCCTCCGGCACAATGAAAAGCTCCGTTCCGTCCATTGTCTTCAGCATCCGGCATCCGCCCTCATAGTAGTCCACGGAGAAATTCTCGGCATACTGCAGTTCCATGCTGCCTTCATAAACCAGTTCTTCTGATTCTGCCTCATTCGTGCCTTCCAGGGAACGAATCGTTGCCTTATCTGCACTTATTCCAGCTGCTCCTGCTTTTTCATTCGCATCCTCCGGAAAAGCTGCATTCTTCCCCGGTACGATCAAAGCAGAATCAGAAGAAGGACTGCCACAGCCCAAAAGCCCAAGCAGTCCCAGCAAAAACAAACCGGATACGATTGTTTTCTTTCTTCTTTTTCTCATAGATCGTTCCTCTTAATCGAGCGCCTTGATCGTGTCGGAATGAAACGTCAGGGTATACTCGATTTCATGTGGCTTACTCATTGCCACGGTATCTCCGATTACTGTCACCGGCTCATCAAAAGCGGCTACTGGAATCTCAAATACGGAATTTCCCTCGGTGTTTACCGGAAGAAACTTCTCTCCGTCTACTAGCATATAATCATAGTTCGGACTGCTCCACTCTACGGAAGCTGTCACCTTCTGATTCTCTACGTTAATCGTCACAGGAGAAGCAATGCCTGCGCGTCCGCTTCCTCCTTCAAAGGTCATCTCTACCAAATAGCTTCCATCCGCAAGATCAGGAATGCCGGATTTTCCTGAAGCTTCGCCGGAAGCCGATGTCCCTGCTGTTTCTGCTTCAGAAATATCTACCGGATTCGATACGCAGACCTTGTGGTCATACCACTTGCCCTTGGTTCCGATCAGGGCAACATCAAATTCTTCATCCAATGCCGGAACCGGAATATCAAATCCATACACCTCATCGGTCAATCCGTCACTGTAGGTTACTTCATCCACTGTCGGCTCTAAGAGCTGCGCACCGTCCTTCTGTGCATCCTCTGCTGATCCCGGATAAAGATTCAGGATCTTCCTGGAGGCCAGAGATACATGAATGGTCATCTGACCGTTTTCTACCGTCAGGACTCCCTTTCCATCACAGGCTTCACTTACATGGAACATGGAACTGTCCGTAGAAAATTCCGCATCATAAGTTCCATCCGGAAGTATTGCCTGTGTGGTTTCTGCTGTGTCTTCCTGAACCTCTGCCACTGCTTCACTCTCTTCTGGTTCTTCCGTAACCTCCTCTGTAACTTCTTCTGCAGCAGTGGCTGTCTCTTCGACAGCCGCCTCCTGCTGATCCCCTGTCTTTCCGGCACAGGCACTCATAAAAGCCATACTGAAAACCAATACACCGGTCAAAAAGATTGTTTTTATCTTACTCATTGTCTGCCTCACAACATCCTGTTCAACACAGGTTTATTTTCATTCCAGTCAGCTGTACTGATTCTACTGATTCATAGCATCCGCCGTATGCTCTACATAAATCTGCTGGATTCCTTCGATTTCACCAAGGCCAGCGATCTGGGTATCGACACTGTCAAACTTACCGGAAGTCTTGAACATACTTAACCAGGAATCCTCATCCCCGCCTGCCATATCATTGTTTGCATGATCTCCGGCAACAACCATTAACGGACGAAGAATGACTTTGGTATATCCGGCTTCTGCTGCTGCATCAATGACTGCTTCACATGCAGTTTCTTCCGGTTCTCCCTCTACTGTACCGATAAATACGTTATCATAGCCAAGCTCCTGCATCTGTGTCTGCATCTGGCTGTAGGACACCTTTGCAGTATGAGAAGTTCCATGTCCCATAAATACAAATGCAGTACCGTCTTCCTTCGCTGCATCCAGACTGTCATAGCCTGCGGTCTTTACTGCTTCTGCGGTAAGAATTTCTGCAACCGCCTTCTTATCTGCATTGATTACGGTTGCATCTGCACCTACTTCACCAAGTAACGGCTCTGCAACCTGAACGGATTCGAACTGATCCTTGTAGTTGTCCAGTTCTCCGATTAATTCATCGTACTCTGCACCATGCATTAAGTGGGTCGGCTGTACAATCAGGTTCTTGACACCGTTATTAACGGCACGGTCCAGAGCCTGGTTCACATTATCAATCTTCTCACCGTCACGGGCCTGTACATGGTTAATAATAATCTGTGCGGTAAATGCTCTTCTGACTGACCAGTCCGGATATGCAGCCTGCAGGGCATCTTCGATTCCCTTAATGTCTGCTGCACGGCTGTTGTTAAAGGAAGTACCAAAGCTTACTACCAGAATTTCATTTTCACCGATTTCATCCTGATTACGTGCATCATCCTTAGAAGCATCTCCGGTATCTCTTCCGAAGTAATCCGGATCTGCATTTTCACCTTCTACCAGTTCCTTCTGTACATCTGTTAAAGCATCCCATGCAGCCTTTGCATCTGCACACTGCTGATCGGTGTTTTCGGTTCTTTCCTGCACATAAATGGCATCAATCAATGCTGCTACATTGTCTGCTGCCATTTGGTCTGCATCCTCACTCTCTGCGGTGTCTGCCTCTTCCTCTGTAGCTTCTTCTGTTGCAGAAGCTGCTGCATCCCCGGTCGCATCTTCAGTCTGTGTGGTTTCTTCTGCTGTAGTTTCCTGTGTGTTGCTGCTTCCACATCCGGCAAGCGTACATACACCAAGTACCGATGCCATAAGTACTGCTACAATTTTGTTTTTCATAAGTTCTCCTCTTTTCTGCAGGTTTCCTGCGTTTTTGTTATGAAGTAGGCTAACAGGAAACGGGAGTTTACGCAGTAAATAAAGAGTTCGCTTTATAGAAATTCCAATGGGATTTCCATAAACAAATAAAACCCTTTCCTATTTTTAACAGGCAAAGGGTTTGTACACAAAGAAAACGTACCCATCCGGAATTGTGCAAAATCTGCAGCATCCCCAACGGTCCGCATTACGTACAACCTTTTTACTCGTGGTCTGAAACAATCGTTTCTGTACAGCAGTCAGGCAGGTCTCCCGGCTTAAAGATCATCGCATCCGCCATCTTCCCGGTTTCCCAGTGATATCTCGGCTTCTACTCCCTAATTACGGTGACGAGTTCGTACAGGATTTGCACCTGTTTCCCTTTTCACTGGAGCCAACGCGCATTTATATTACAACGAAAATCGCCACGCATTGCTCCGACACCTTACATACTCCATATTCAATTCATGCGCTAATATAACACATTTCTACAGGAAACTCAACCGAATTTTTTCACGGGAATGTAGTTTTGAATCAGCTTTTCATACTCCGCTTCGTCAATGTGATATTTCCTCCGGAGTACCACATACGAAACAAGCAATGCTGCTACCGGAATCAATACCATGCCAAGCCGGAACACCAGCCCCTGTGTGGCAGTGATCTCACTGATATACTGATTTGCGGTAAGCAGCGCCCCCTCACTCGACAGTTCCCCACGGTTCACGGCAATCTCCAACGCACTGATTCTCTGGCTCTTTGCATAAATTCCGCTCGCAATCAGCACCAGTGTGGATAAGCCCTGATTAATTCCACCTGCCAGCTTTACACTGAAAGACCGGACTGCGGAAATCACGGAATCATGCCGCTCGTGAAATCTTGCCTCATCGTATTCGATCGTATTGTTAATCATAACGACGATCACCAGATTCATCAATCCCTGAAAGAAAAAGATGAGAAAGCCGATGGCATTTAACAGGATGACGTTCTTCGGCAGCACATAGCCAAATCCAAGGAAACCTGTATAACCTGCCAGTAAGGCGATGAAACATATCTTAAGTATTTTACCTCTTGAAAAGTGTTTTGCCAAGAACGCATAGCTTGCCTGCGAAATCAGCATACCCAGTCCGTACATCACGGTAAAGTAAAATACCAGATTTCCGCTTTCCGAATAACCATATTCTATATAGAAGAAATTCACTCCAAAAATAATCAGAATGTTACAGGTGATATTAAAAAAGATGGACGCAATGCCTGCTGCCACAAGCTGATCATTTCTTGCAAAAATGTGATACATATCCTTTAAAGACAACTTCTCGGTCTGCTCCTTCCGCTCCCTTTCCCGGATGCCAAAGGCGGTCAGCATCTGGGAAGCAATAAGTGCTAAGGCTACGACCAGCGCAACGATCCGGTAAGCCATTACCGCATTTCCTGCAATAACGACAGGAACCACACCGGCCACTGAAAACTGACCGATGCAGACGAAAATACTCATGATCGTAACCAGACTGTCCCGGGTTCCCGGATCCGAGCTTAACGAAGGAAGCACGCCCCAGTAGGCAATGTCATTCATGGTATACGTCATTCCCCACAGAAGATAAAAGAGACTATAAAATGCTACAAAGCCCCAGCCCTGCGGTCTTATCGTAAACAGACCGATGATCACCACGGCATTACTGATCGAACCAATCAGAATCCAGGGCTTGAATTTTCCCATCCGGAAATGCGTATTTTCAATAATAATTCCCATCAGCAGATCGTTGACTGCATCCCAGACCATGCAGACGATCATGGCAGCGCTGATCACGGCAAACTGCACGCTGCTTAAATTCATCGTGTACTGGACATAAAGAATCAGGTACATACTCACCAGCGCATACGCAGCATCCCGCCCTGTTGCTCCAATACAATAGCTCCATTTTGTTCTTGCATCTAATTTATCATTCATGTTTCTTCCCCCTGTTCGCAGAATCTACAATTTTTAAAATCGTCTTTCGTTTCACCATACCACCACTCTGATTACAGACACTGTCCACGTTTCCTTCTAAAATTCCTTCCAGCATCATCCGCACCTCCGGGTCCTTCACGGACTTCGGGAAATACATCAGCCTCGCCGCCAGCTTCCCGATCCGGATCCATCTTCTGGCAAGCCGGGAATACGGCTGCATCTGCATTAGAGAATTCTTTGTTGTAAATTCTCCCGGAACGGTATGGGAAAGATGCGTCCTCGAATAAGTATAAATCCTGTCAAAATCTTCTTTCGTAAGAGGCACCGGATTTTTAAGGCTTAAAGGACCCTTAAGCTCCACTCCCGAAATCTCCATCTCCTTTGTCAGCCGGATGTCATTAAGGGAAGCTCCAATCTGGATCTCATAAGTGCCTCCGATCACCTGAAATTCCGAATTCTGATAGACCGAGAAAGTCCTGTCAGTTAACATAACTTCTACTTTCTTCTTTTCTCCGGGCTGTAAGGCGGTCTTTGCAAATCCCCTCAATTCCCTTTTGGCACGAAAATCCTCTGTCTGGGAATTTCTGACATAAACCTGTGAAATCTCCATTCCGGCAGTCTCACCGGTGTTTTCCACCTCAAACGTAACCGTATAGCTTTGATCCGCATTCTCTGTGATTGTGAGATTGGAATAGGAAAAGCTGGTATAGCTCAATCCATGTCCGAAACAGAACCGCACCGGCACCTGAAAGGTATCGTAATACCGGTATCCCACGAAAATACTCTCCCGGTATTCCACCTCATCCGGATGCAGTCGCTGTTCCTTCTGCTTTCCAAAGTTTCCGTAGCTTGGTACATCTTCTTCCCGGTAAGGAATCGTCTCTGCCAGCTTCCCGCAAGGATTCGCCTTTCCCGTCACGAGCCGCGCACAGGCTGTCCCGGCGGCTTCTCCTCCCAGATAAAGCTGTAACACCGCCCTGCACCGGCACACAAGCTGCATCTCATAGGGCGAACCACTTATAGAAATAAATCCCATGTTGTCATTTACCTTCAACAACTCCTGCAAAAGTACTGACTGATTCTGTGGCAGGGAAAAGCTTTCCCGGTCATATCCTTCTCCTTCTGCAATATCTGTAAGTCCTCCGAAAAACAGCACCGGAATCTTCCGCTCCTTTGCCTCTTTTGCCAAAAGCAGTGCTTCCTTTTCCAGCTTCTTATTTCTCTTCCATGAAGTACTCTGATATCCTCTGGCAAAGTGTACCGTAACATGCTCCTTTTCCAAGGCTTTGATCACTGAGTCAACCCGTTCCGTATGGATATGGCTGCTGCCACCTCCCTGAATTCTTGGGTGAAACGCCAGATCCCCCAGAATCAGGATTTCCTTTTCTCCCTTTAGTGGAAGGAAGCCGTCATTTTGAAGGAGAACTGCACTTTCTTCTTCGATTTTTCCTGCTAATTCATGATTTTTGCATCTTTTCCCGGAACTAACACCGTTTACGCGTTTCTCAATGCTCTGACCTCTGCCATAGGATTCATTCAGCTTCTGAATCCTATGCACGGCCTCTGCAAGCCTCAAAACCTGCAGTTTTCCTGTCTCTATGGCATTGGAAAGATCCTTAAAATGATTGCCGTTGCTGTCCGGCATCTCCACATCCATTCCTGCCCCGATGCAGGCAGGAAGATCCACACAGGCCCCCCAGTCGCTCATGACAAGCCCTTCATAGCCCCATCTGTCCCTCAGAATATCGGTCAGCAATTCCTTGTTTTCACAGGCTGGTACACCATTCAGATAATTGTAGCCGGCCATAACCGTAGCCGGTCTTGCTCTCTTCACCGCCTGTTCAAAAGCTGCCAGATAAATCTCGTGCATAGCCCGCTCATCGATCATGGAATTCGAAGTCATGCGGTGGGTTTCCTGATTATTCCCTGCAAAGTGCTTCAATGAAGTTCCGACACCACGCTTCTGCATGGAACGGATATAAGCCACTGCCAATTCTCCCGCAAGAAACGGATCTTCCGAATAATACTCGAAATTCCTTCCACAAAGTGGGGAACGTTTAATGTTGATTCCGGGACCAAGCACAACCGAAACCCCCAGTTCCTTTGCTTCCTTCGCAATCCCTTCTGCCATTTGTCCGATGAGGACCGGATCCCAGGAACACGCCACGCTGCTTGCCGTTGGAAAACACGTTGCCTCATAGCTGTCATTGTTCTTTGCTCCATCCTCCTGCGCCCGGACACCATGTGGGCCATCCGACACCTGAAGTTTCCCGATATGCCATGCTCCTTTTCCCGTCACAAGCCTGCACATTTCTTCTAAATTCTGATCCATAAAACACCCCCATTTTATGTTACTTTCTAAGATCAGCTTATCATCTTCGAGGTGGATCCTATATCATTTTTATGTTATATCATATCAAATTTATGGTTCTGAATCGTTACAATCTATGTTACAATACAATAGAAAAACAGAAATCTAAAAGGAGCCCGGAATGTCTTCAAATCAGCATGAAATAAACTACCAATTTCTTACCTCTTCCAAAAATTTTCTCTACGATGCAAGAGAGGATGGGAAGACTCATACGCCTTTCCACTATGAGCTCCTGCTATTTCGGGCTATTCAGAATGGGGATCGGAAAGGTGTGGAGGATTCCCTGACGCTGTATCAGAATTCCGGTCTGATCATCGGTCACATGTCCGATAATCCCTTGCGGGAGATTCATTACTGGGCAGTATCGACCATTGCTGTTGCCATTCATTATGCGATTTTAGGGGGATTGGATGAAAGTGAAGCTTATCAGCTAAGCGACGAATATATTCAGGAAATTGACTCTCTGAAAACAATGGAAGAATGTATTCATTATCTGTGTGAAAAAGCAATGGAACTGGTCACAAAGGTGAAGGAAAATACCATTCCCCAATGCGCCAGTCCCTTAATTAATCAATGTGTGCATCTCATTCATATTCATCTTCACAGCCGTCTTAAGATTGAAGATCTTGCCCAGAGCCTCCATGTGTCCCGGGACCATTTATCTGCTGCCTTTAAAAAAGATCGAAAGATTTCTCTTCACCGGTATATTCTTGACCAGAAATTACAGGAAGCCAAGCACATGCTTTCCCACGGCATGTCCATCAACGAAACCAGTTACACGCTTTGCTTCTGCAATGAAAGCCACTTCATACAGCTTTTTAAGAAGAAGTATGGAATGACACCGGGGGAATATGTAGCTGGCTGTTCCAGGTGCTAAGATCATGTTAACAATTTTATATTCTGCCATGGCAGATGAATAATACTTTAATCATAGTTTTGTTTCTCCTTGTTATGCCCAAGAATGCCCTGTGTTGCAAGGCTTTCTTGGTATATTCACCAGAGCGTACATTCTTACTTTTTTAATTGAATCAAATTCTGCCAGTCCTTATGGTATCCCATTTCCTTCATAACATCTTCCACTGTTATTGTTATAAGTTGTTTATCTAACTTAGCAAAAGCCTTTTTCATTAAAGAAATAAATTCCTTTAAATCAGTCTTACTTAACAGCACAGCAAATATAATAGCTATTGCATATGTATCATTTGTTCCTGACACGTACGAACCATCTGGCTTTGGAGTAATTCCAAGTAATTTAAAATTCTTAATTCCTTTTGTATGAAGACTCTGCCTAAATCTCATATCAAAAAGTCTCTCATCATGTGCACACTTGTTTCTAGCCATACTGAGCATATTCATATATTTATGTAGTTCTTTTACATTAACTCCAAAAAACTTAGCTACCCTTTGCTTATCGGTTAATTTCATATGCAAATAAAAATTTGTAATTTTCCCAAAAGTAAGTACATTAACCAAAACCCATAACGGAATATATCCATGCTGTGTCATATAATGAGTAACTACATTATGATGCTTCCCCATCTGTCTAGCCAGTTCCTGATGAATATCTCCAATCAATTTAATAACCGCTTCAGCATTTTCTTCTGCACTTATCCGCCTTATTTCATCAATATCTTTCAACATATCCAATCTATGCGTTTTAGCAATATACTTTAAATCAGAGGTATCTGTCGAAACAGTAGATTGAAAATTAGACAATTTCAAATAATTATCATGACCATATACAGATGAAAATTCATGTGCTATAACTGTTTTTAATGAATTTTCTAATTTAAGCAAAAACTTTAGATAAATAGTTCTTACTTCTCTATCGAAACAGTACAAAGCGTATACCTCATTAAAAGTTGTTCCTTCTTTATATTTTTCATCTAATACATCTGTAGCTTCTCTTTCTAAAAACAACGACTTATAACCATTTATAACATTATAATAATTTTCCTGCTCGAGAATTCTCATTGCACGAGCTCCTTGAGCCCCCTCTTTAATTTCCATTCCTCTCGAGCGTAACTTTGCTAACTGTTGTCTATATGTCTTATAAGTCTTTTCTTCCATTTTTCCTCCTCATATAAATAAAAAAGCCCCCGGGCCCGAAGGACACCGGAGGACAAACTGGCAATCTTTACGTACATTCTATTATATCACCGGTAACATTTTTGTCAACAGTTAGATGCACCAAGGTTCCCTTTTTATTATATGCAAAACCATTCTTTTTATGTTTAAATTATATCAAAATACCATGCATTTTTCAAGTAAAATCATTCTGAAATTTTAAAAAATATCTTATACTGAAAGTTTTTCGATCATTTCCACAAACAATTCCGGCTTCTGTAATACCAGTCCGGCATGTCCCAGATCCGGTAATACTTCAAACTTTGTCTGCGGGAATTTTGTTTTCATATAATGAAGATCCTTTTTTCTCTCCTTCTCTTCATCTTTCGCATACCAGTAATGGATCTGCGTATCAATTACCGGGAGTGGTTCCGGAACTTTATAATTATTGCATGAATCAAAGGTTCTCCATAAGGTTTTCCGGCTGCAATGCCGCAGGACATCTGCTACATATTGCAGATCCTCTCTGGAATAGTCATCGGTCGCGAATGCTTTTTCCAAAAGTCCTACACCGCCTGCCCTTCCGATCATCATCATAAGATAATCCTTCAGGGCAATGAAGCGCGTGACAATCCATGGCAGTTGATAGGGTGTGATTCCGCCATCCATAACGCAATGCCGGATTCTGATCTTTTGTCCAAGCGCAGTCATCAATGCAATGGAGCCCCCCATGGAGCAGCCGTATACCGCATACAATTCCAGATAGCCCTCTGCCTTAAGCCAGTCATTCAGTTCTGACGCAATCCTTTCCACGCTAGTATAATCACTGTCATTTTCAAAATCATAACCGGGAAGTGCCGGAACCAGAAGATGATACTTCTTCTGCAGTAAAGGGATGATATTTTCAAAATAATCCCATTTCACAACCGAAGGATGAATCATCAGAATGGTTTCTTTATTTTCTTTTCCGAATTCATGAATATTCACTGGTACTCACCTTTTCTTATTGTTTTCTTTCATTCTATTTCTCATATTCAGAAAAGTCAAACCCAAATCCTCTACAATACTTCTGTCCTATTCCACTTGTAACAATATTTCTGATTCAATTATTTTCCTCGGCAACATATCCTACAAATTTCTTATTTTCAAAGAAATCATTCAGATATTCTATAGCTGTTTCTTTATCCCATCTGCACATCCATAATTCATTATTATATACAGCACATAAAATTTCGGCACAACCAGCTATGTCTTTGGTTTCCATTTTTCTGATAAACATATAAATACCTCTTTTCGTCTCACCCCATTACTTTACATATCGTTGACATGGTATTCACTTTACTGCCGTTTGATTTTATTGTCTATACACAGACAGGTAAGATGCCAAAAAGAGGGGTTAAGATACACTTTTTCGAATCCTCTTATTTCTGTCATAATTCCTTTAATTCTTTACCAATCTTTTGCAATTCCAAACCAGATAACTGTTCTAATATAAATTGCAAATATTCTTTACTTGAAGCCATTCGTCATTGCTCCAGCTTTCTGCTGTCCGCATGCGCACAATGAACATGCCATAATTACAGAAATCATCAAAAATAATTTATTCTTCAAATCTTTTTCTCCTCGTCATTCTACATTATTATTGGTTCCATGATGATATATTAGTTTAATTAATGCTTTTGTACCACTCAGTAACTGCCTTCAAATTCTGTAAAGATACTCGTTTTCCACCATTTACCATCATATCTAACATATCATCCTCTTCGGGCGTACGGTCGGTTTTATTTGCCAGTCCCTTTCCGGCAGTTTTAACCATGACATTCATCATGAAACGATATACTCCATGAAGCTTCTTCACATCAAAGTTCCCCTGTAACGTAAATAAAGGAATCCTCTGCGGAATAGCATTTTTATCCCTGACCTCTTTTAGCTGTGTGCCTGTCTGTCCCATACCGACACCACAGACTGCACGCACTTTATACAATTTTGCTGCCTCTTTATATCCTTTGATTCCTCCTGCCATAATCCAGCCAAGATAAATGATTTCACTGCCGGCAGGCACCTTGTTTTTTGCCTGCTGTAAACTATGTACAGGAAGATTCAATTCCTTTCCCAGCAATTGTGCATACTCCGCTGTGCTTCCGGTATTTGATGTATATATGATTGCTTTCATTCTT